>JAEEGI010001506.1_pt1 | contig 58000 bp, 51 predicted proteins | sample 8958751 | NCBI WGS metagenome assembly JAEEGI01 (sample SAMN16246545, study PRJNA631951) | gut metagenome | biome: gut microbiome; feature: rumen; material: KS-attached | host: Bos | place: Iran: Karaj | collected 2018-10
ATTTCATCGATTACGGACATATAGTAGCCTGTACCGATATTTTTAAGACGAACCATAGTATGCTCTTCGTCAACATACTCAAGTTCCCATCCGGAGTTAAGGTCTGTTTCCTTAGGCTGTTTGAGTAATGCAACGCGGCATCCCATTGTAGGTGCAAGGGGCTGGAATGACCAGTTAACACCTATTGAGAATATGTTGGAGTTGAGCGCACTATGCGCAAGGTTTGTCCAATAGTGTCCGTCATTTGCATAGTCATAGTCTACAAGACCTGCGTCAACGCTGAGCAAATTACCGCCTACGTTGAGCTGGCTAAGGTATTTACCATATTTAACGCTCTTGAGTCTGAAGGAGCTGGCTTGTCCGGTATCGTTGTCTTTTTCGTAGATCCAGAGCTGGTTGGTGCTGCCGGTACCCTGTGCGATTTCAAGACCTGCAGTCAGATAAGAGCCTGCCTTTGTGGATGAAAGAACTGAGTAATTGCGTCCGCTGATGATCGATCTGTCTTTAGCGTGCGGCAACTCAACGGGATTTGAAGTTGTAGCAACAGCAGCAGGATCATCTTTTTCGTTGAGGGGTATAATTCTGTAGGAGAATTCTGCTATTTCGCCGGGTATAATGATGGAAGGATCAACGTAATACTCAGAGTCTGTAAGGTTGCCTGAAGATACGCCTCTCTGTTTTGCTATAATTCTGAGACTTGTATTTCCTGAGCTCTGAAGAGCATTGAAAGCAAAGTTTGAAGTATCGCTTGTGAAGAGAAGCTTCATACCTGTTTCGGAATCTTCAAGAGCTACCCATCTTGCTTCTGATTTATCGCCGACGTTATTCTTAATAAGGTAGTTTGCATTTGAAAGTGCGGCAACGGTCTGGTCATATACGCCGATCTTTGTGTCTGCGTATTTATCCGGATAGCTTGATCCGGGACCTCTTCCGTACCATGTATATTCGGAGAATGTCTGCGGAAGATCTGCGATAGTTGAGATATTCATCGGGATTCCGACGTAAATCGAGGGATCATATGCATAGCTTACAACGATTTCGCCGTCACCGTAGATATCGTAATACATTGTCAGATCTGCGCTGCTTGTTTCACTGCTGTAGAGTGAGTAATCGTTTGCTACGCAGGAGATATCAAGACCGAGACGATAGTGGTTATCGGCAATACGCTGAATATCGATGTAGTCGCGCAGGAACTGATTGTTTGTTACTCTGCTAATAACATTGTAATTGGAACCTGTTACTTCAGAGTAAGCATCGCCGCCTGTCGAGGTTCTAGTAAGGCTGAATCTCGGAGCATTTCTGAGGATAAGAGAGTCGTTGTAATAAACAGACATTATACGTCCGTTTTCTGCATTGACTTCAACGGAAACGAGGTCGTTTTCCAACAGGATATACGGAGTATAGTCATCATACTCTTCTTCCCATTCTTCCTCTTCAACGTATTCAGGTTCAACATCGGGATAGTTAAACAGCGGGTTGCCTTTTTCATCCTTCATCTGATTGCCCTCTTCATCGAGGATCGGAGTCGGGGTTCTTGCAGGATCAACTTCAAAAGGAAGCTCCTGACCGAAATATTCGGCATTGAATACCCACTTAAGCTGATATCCTGCAGGGATATCGCCAAGGTCTTCTTTTTGTGTAAACTTGATGGTCAGCGCGTAATTACCGTTATTGACGGCTTTTTGCGGAGTGTTATAATCAATATGAAGCTTAACGTCTTTAGTGTATGCTGGAACGTCAAGATCAACTGTTCCTTCTGAAATAGGAACGGGACGCGGATTTGTCCAGTAGTTGTTTACTTCGGTAAGCACGTATGTGCAATCATAAATATCGCTGAGCTTTCTTTCCGCATTGTTTGTTACGTAGAAATCACCTGATACGATATCAAGGATAGTTGCGCTTATTGAAGGTTTCTGAATTATGGTAACATCGAGAGCGTCGCCGTTGTTATTCTTTACTGTGCCTGTCTTAGGCATCGTTTCGAAACCTGTAAGATCATACTGAGCAAAGAATACGTTGCCCGAAAGAGCGTCTTTCCAATCGGCATCGGAAAGGGAAACGACGTAAAGGTTGAGGAAATACTCGGTATTTGCCTTGAATGAACCGTAATTTACGGTAAATTCTTTTGTTTCGCCCGGAGCGATTGAAAGGCCGGATACGGTTGAAGACGAAACGACTTCATTGCCTGTAACGATTTCATATCTGATTTCGTAATTGTCTTCAAAATTGATGAAATAATTCTTATTTTCGGCAGTAAACTTACCTGCCGCAAGGTCTGTAGCTGTGATCTTTATCGGTGAATATGCATTTTTAAGTTCATATGCATCGGACTGAACAGATCTGTCTGCATTGAGAACGCCTGAAAGTGCAATTGTGCCGTCAGAAATGTTTTCACCCCACGTACCGGGCCAAGAGAGAGTATAAAGCTCGGGGTACTTAGCGAAAGGTGTTTCTGAAAGGATAACGCTTGCGTTTGCAGAGTCTGTAGGCCAGTAGAGAGCTCTGTCAACCCAGTAGTTAAAGAATCCGCCGAGGATTTTAGGATTCCTGTCTACAAAATCAACATAAGATTTAATATTGCCGGTACCTTCAAGATAGCCCATTGTGTAGGACTGAAGAATGATCGGTTTTTTAACGGAAGGATCATTGATGGTTTCTTCGATCTTGGAGAAATCCCAGTCTATAGCTACAACGATATCACTGTAAGAAGAATCTCCGTCGTAAAGGATCATTCTGTTGTCTTCGCCCTGAAGGAAGTCACGAAGATTCTTGAAGTTGGAACCTTTACCGCTTTCGTTACCGAGAGCCCACATAATAACGCTGGGATTATTCTTGTCTCTCTCAATAACGTTGACAAGACGGTCAACAAGGGAGCTCTGCCAGATCGACTGATCGCCGGGAATCGTTGATTCACCGTTATTTGAATACGGAGTTGACTGAAGGTTCATATCGGAAACGATATAAAGACCGTATTTATTGCAGAGCGAGATAAAATCATTTGAGAACGGGATGCCGGGAGAACGAACAGCGTTGATATTCATCGCCTTCATTCTGAGAACGTCCTGCTCTTTTACTTCATAAGGAACATAATTACCTGTTTCTGCGCAGAATTCATCATATACTACGCCGTAAAGGGTTATGGGTTCGCCGTTTACAACGAATGTCTGATTTCCGTCGTCGTCATAAACAAAGCCGGAGGCGATATAGCCGTACTGAGTGCTTACTATATCAACTACTTCCCCTTTGTTGTCTTTAAGAGTAAAGACTGCAGTGTAAACATTCGGAGTTTCTGCTGTCCATTTTTCGGGCGCGGAAACGGGAAGTCTGCCGCCGCATGCAGCTACGTAAGAGTTACCTACCTTGCTGACACCGAACTGGATCTCAGAACCGAGCTGACGGTTTGCGACGTATGCTTTTCCGTCCTTATCGTAAAGAGCCACTTCAAGAGTGTATCCAGTAGGCGCAGGATCGAACGTAGCAACTTCAACTTCGATCTGCATCAGGGCATTTTCGAACTCACTGTCAAGACCCGGATCGATGGAAATATCTCTTATATATACGTTCGGTGAGGAATAAAGATAAACATCACCGAAAATACCGCCGAGTTTTACGGAATCGTGTGCTTCAAGCCATGAAGAGTAACAATATTTATATACTTTTACGGCAATAGTGTTTTCGCCTTTTTCAAGGTAATCTGTTATCCAGAATGACTTGTTGGTAAATGCATCTTCACCGTAACCTACCATATAACCGTTTACATAAACATAGCAGGCAGATGAAACGCCTTCGAACGTAATGAAAACTTCACGTCCGTCCCAATCTTCGGGAATGGTTACTTTAGTTCTGTAAAGACCGATCTCGTTGTTTGTTTCGGGAACGTTGTTCGGTCTGAGAGATGTGCCCCACGCATATTTAGAATCGGTATAGATCGGTGTTCCGTATCCGGAAAGCTCCCAGTTTGAGGGAACATCAATCGTATCCCAGTAAAGGATCTGCGTGTTGCTGGCTGTAAGTACTTCTTCGTTGGGATCGGGGTAAACGAAGTTGGTCTTCATAAAATCTGCAGGGACATACGAATTATTGTTAGTAAACGTAAAATCCCATGTTCCGTTAAGGGACATATAGTATGAAGACTCTTTAATGTCCGCTTTTACTGCGCTGTTAGCATCGGGATATGAAACAAGCGTTGTGGTCGGGTTGAGTTTGTTTCTCGAAACCGTATCGCTCTTCCATTCTCCGTTTTCAGTGAATACAGTGACATTCTTGCTGCATCCTACTGCCAAAGTGAGGATGAGAATGACTGCAAGGCACTGAAACAGACGCTTAAGTGACTTTTTCATTTGCATTAACCTCCAAACAGGTTATTTTTGATTACGCTATTAGTATAACAAATATTCTTATTTTTTTCAATAAACAATTTATTCAAAATTACGACAAGTTTACAAACATTTTATGATACCGTTGTTGACAATTTCGTATTTCTGATGTATAATACAGAAAAACGCAATTTATTTTTTTAAAGGAACTGAAAACGATGGCTGACAAACTTGTCAAAGAAATCACATCAATGGATGAGGATTTCGCAAAATGGTATACAGATATAGTAACCAAAGCAAACCTGATCGATTATTCCTCCGTTAAAGGATGTATAATTCTTCAACCCTACAGCTATGCTATATGGGAAAGCATTCAGAAACTTCTTGACGGAATGTTCAAGGCAACGGGACATACAAACGTCTATATGCCTATGTTTATTCCTGAAAGTCTTCTGCAGAAAGAGAAGGATCACGTAGAAGGGTTCGCTCCCGAAGTTGCATGGGTAACAATGGGCGGAAACGAACCGCTTGCGGAAAGACTCTGCGTAAGACCTACGTCCGAAACGCTTTTCTGTGAATATTACGCACATACGATCCATTCTCACCGCGATCTGCCGAAGCTCTGCAATCAGTGGTGTTCGGTCGTTCGCTGGGAAAAAACCACTCGTCCTTTCCTTCGTTCAAGAGAATTCCTCTGGCAGGAAGGACACACAGCTCACGCATCACCGGAAGAGGCAATAGCCGAAACAGAGCGCATGCTCAACATTTACGCGGATTTCTGTGAAAAATGCCTTGCTATTCCGGTAATTAAGGGCAGAAAAACAGAAAGCGACAAATTCGCGGGCGCAGAGGCAACATATGCAATCGAATCTCTTATGCACGACGGTGTTTGTCTTCAGGCAGGAACCTCTCACTACTTCGGAGACGGCTTTGCAAAAGCATTCAATATTCAGTATGCTGATAAAAACAACACTCTTCAGTATGTTTATCAGACATCCTGGGGCGTAACAACGCGTCTTATCGGCGCTATAATAATGGTTCACGGCGACAACAGCGGTCTCGTTCTTCCGCCTATGATAGCTCCCGTGCAGGCTGTTATTATTCCCGTAGCAATGCATAAACCCGGTGTTCTTGACAAAGCAAAAGAGATCTATGAAGCACTCGATAAAGCCGGAATAAGAGTAAAACTTGACGACTCAGAGAACTCTCCCGGATGGAAATATTCCGAATATGAAATGAAAGGCGTTCCCCTCAGAATAGAAATAGGACCGAGAGATATTGAAAACGGTGTGGTTGTTGTTGCGCGCAGAGACAACGGAGAAAAGACTACACTTTCAATCGACAATCTCCCCTCTTCAGTTTCCGATCTTCTAGATGATATAATGAAAGGTCTCTACGATAAGGCAAAAGCACGCAGAGACGCAATGACTTACGTTGCACACAACACTGATGAACTGAGAGAAATAACTTCAACTAAAAACGGATTCATCAAAATGATGTGGTGTGGCGACGAGGCATGCGAAAAAGCGGTCAAAGATACCTATGGCGTCGGTTCAAGATGCATTCCTCTCGAACAGGAGCATTTAGGTGATGTTTGCCCGATATGCGGAAGACCTGCAAAACATATGGTGGTCTGGGGCAAAGCATATTAATATAATAATGAAGCAAACTCAGCTTTATATTTTTTGCAGAACGGAGATTAAATATGGAGACTGAATATTCTCATCCCAGAAGAGGAAAAACAAAAAAGAAACTGAAGGTTTTCAGATTTCTGACCGTATTATTCGTCATTCTATTTATAGCAGCCGCGGCAGCTGCGATATATTCCGCGATTTCATCATCAAACGAAATATCCGGACTGAAAAGTCAGATTGACGGGCTGCGAAAAGAGATTTCCGATACAACAAACGAAAATCTGTCATTAAAGTCAAAGTATTCCGATCTTGAAGCTCAGAACGATGAACTGAATAAAAAATACGAACGTCTAAACGTTGATACGGAAACATTTCAGACGACGATCACCTCTCTTCAGTCCCAGGTTACTTTGCTCAATGAAGAGAATGAAAAACTCAGCACAGATTTCAAAGAAATATCCGATACTCTTGATACGGTAAGAAATACAAATAAATCTCTGACTGACAGAAACTCAACTCTTTCTTCTCAGGTTTCCAAACTCAACTCAGGTCTCACAGCACTGCAAAACGAAAACAGTGCACTCAGAAAAATCATAGAATCCTCAGGTCTGTCCGTTCCTGAAGAAGGCGGAACAGATGAAGGCGACAAAAAAGTGACGGAACAGAATCCTGCCACATCGGGTAAGGTCGCCTATCTGACATTTGACGACGGCGTATCAAAATATACGAACGAAATTCTTGATATTCTTGCAAGGTATAACGTTAAGGCAACTTTTTTCCCGAACTGGAAAGGGAACAGCAACGAGAAATATAAACGGATGGTCGATGAAGGACATGCCGTAGGCAACCATACATATTCTCATGAGTATGCCGACGTTTATACATCTGTTTCCGGATTCAAGTCTGAGATAACAAGACTAAACGATAAAATTAAGGAAGTAACAGGATACACCCCGGTTATTTTCAGGTTTCCCGGAGGATCTAACAACACCGTTCACAGAAATTACAATAAAGATATAATGCAGCAGGCTATCAGCACAGTTTTCGATCTGGGAATGCAGTATTATGACTGGAACGTTAACAGCGGTGATGCGGATAGTTCAAAGGGCGCCTCTAAAAGCACGATCCTTTCAAACGTTCTTGCAAGGGCAACTATGGACAAAGCAGTTATTCTGATGCATGACACTAATACAAAAGGCACTACTGTTGAAGCGCTGCCTGAAATAATTGAAGGACTTATAGCAAAGGGCTATTCTTTCGGAACATTGCTCGATACGGACGCACCGGTTGTTCACTCATTGAATCCGGCAAATTAATTTCAATAGTATTAAGGAAGGAAAGCGGCGGTTATTATCGCCGCCTTCTTAATAAAAATGACGCTTTTAATTTTTATAATATGGATAATTTTAAACGGGAAGATCAATGCAGAGATCATCCTATTCGGAATCGGCATTTCTTTACTGATTTTCATTTTTGCTAACAGGTTCCTGTCATTGACGGTAAAGAAAGAATTATGGATTTACAGAAATTATTTCCTGTTTTCCGCATTCTTACTGATTGTTTTAAGGGATATTTTTATAGCAAATTATAAGGTCATATCATTTGTTATTTCTCCAAAAAAAGAAGCTGTTCCCGCTATTGTAACCTTTAAAACAAGCCTGAAGCTTAACTTTATTCGCGCACTTCTTGCAAACTCGATCACCATAACGCCCGGGACTATCACCGTTTCGCTTGATAACGATACTTTTACAGTGCATTGTCTGGATGAAGAACTGACAAAAGATCTTGAAGACAGCACAGCAAAAAAAATCTTATCAAAAATAGAAGCTACATACCCCTACCCTGACATTAAAGAGGACCACAATGGATAAAACGATTGTTTGTATAATAGCACTTTGTTTTTTTTCACTTTGTCTGTTGATCAACCTTCTGCGAGCCATCTTTGCGCACTCAGCTGCAGACAAACTTATTTCGATCAACATGTCAGGGACCGTAGTAATATGTTCAACGGCAATTCTTACCGTGTTGCTTGATGAACCCTGGCTTGCCGACATCTGTATTCTTTACGCCCTTCTCAGTTTTATAGCCGTAATAGTAATAACAAAAATATATATAGGCGCATCAATAGACAAGGAACAGAAAGAAAAAGAGGAAAAAACAGATGGAGACCGTTAAAATAATTATTGCATCCGTTTTAACTTTTATAGGCCTTGCGCTTGAAGCGACAGCGATTATAGGTGTTTTTAAATTTAAGGATACGCTTAGCAGAATGCATTCAGCAGGAATTGCAGACACTCTCGGAATTCTGTTTATTTCCGCCGGAATGATCCTCCTTTCTGATTTTGCGGGATTCTCTGTAAAGTTTATTATAGCAGCCGTATTTGTTTGCTGTTCAGCGCCTGTATCCTCTCATATGATAGCAAAAATGGTTTATAACGATAAAAATAAATCATATAAGACCGAAACAAATACCAATAATAAAGAACAGGAGTAACCATAATGACCCTTGATGAAAAGCTGATCAAAACAGTTCCGACCAAAGTTCAGGTAGAGCATCAAAAAACCGAATTTTACGCATTTGTTCATTTCACCGTCAATACGTTTACAGATAAAGAATGGGGCGATGGAACGGAGAGCCCTGCTATATTCAATCCTTCAAACCTTGATGCGGAACAATGGGCAAAAACGTTCAAGGCAGCCGGAATGAAAGGAATGGTTCTCACCTGCAAACATCACGATGGCTTTTGTCTGTGGCCATCCAGGTTTACCGAACACTCGATTAAAAATTCGCCCTATAAAAACGGTAAGGGCGATATAGTCAGAGAGGCGTCGGACGCGTGCAGAAAATACGGTCTCAAATTCGGCGTTTATCTTTCCCCATGGGACAGAAATTCCGTTTATTACGGCAGAGGCAAAGAATATGACGATTATTACGTTGCTCAGTTAACGGAACTTCTTACACAATACGGTGAACTCTTCACTGTTTGGTTTGACGGAGCATGCGGCGAAGGACCGAACGGAAAGAAACAGGTTTACGATTGGACAAGGTATTATTCAACAATAAGAAAACTTCAGCCTGATGCTGCGATCACAGGATGCGGTCCTGACGTTCGCTGGTGTGGCAATGAGGGCGGCCATACAAGATACGCAGAGTGGAGCGTTGTTTCCGAAAGGATGCTGTACGGGCTTTACCCGAATGGCGAAAAGCTCATAAAAGAGGCTTCCGAAGCCGGAATGAAAGAAATAAAAATCGACGCCCCGGATCTTGGAAGTCGTGAACTCATGAAAGATGAAAAAAGCTATATCTGGTATGCATCAGAATACGATGTATCTATAAGACCGGGCTGGTTCTGGCACGAGAACGAAAATGAAAAACTGCGCTCGCTTGATAATTTAATTAAAATATACGACAATTCCGTAGGCGGCAATGCTACTCTTATTCTAAACGCACCGCCGACACCCGAAGGATTGATTCATGAAAACGACGTTCAAAGACTTACTGAACTCGGACAGTATATCGAAAAATCATTCAGAGAGAATATGACGGATTCAGCAGAAGTTACAGCCAGCGAAGCAGACGAGATTCACAGTATCAAAAACGTTCTTAAAGACGGTTATGATGCATTCTATATGCCTGAAAAAGGGAATAAAACACCTGATATCATTTTCAAATGGAATGAACCTGTCAATATCGGCAAGATTGTTTTGAAGGAAAATATTTTATGCAGTCAAAGAGTTGAAACATTTTCTGTTGATATAATGAAAAACGGAAGATTTGAAGAATATTTCAAGGGATCTGTAATAGGATATCAGCGTTTTATTTCTATGAACGGAATCAAAACTGATTTACTCAGAATAAGAATAACAGATTCAAGAGAAGAACCGACGCTGGCATTTATAGGCATTTATAAAAATATAGAGTGAATAGGAGCAATAACGAATGAAACTAACCGTAAACAAAAATCAGATCACCGGTAAAGCAAACCCGATGATTTACGGACATTTTCTCGAGCATTTTCACAGACAGGTATACGGAGGAGTATATGACCCGACCTCGAAATTTGCAGACGAAGACGGATTCAGAGCAGATGTTATAGAAGCTTTGAAACGTATCAAAACTCCCGTGATACGATGGCCGGGAGGATGCTACGTTTCCGACTATAAATGGAAATTCGGTGTTGGAAAAGAAAGAATACCGTCCTACGACAAGGCATGGATGGTTGAAGAATCGAATGAATTCGGAACAGATGAGTTTATAAAACTTTGCAAAAAAATAAGCTGCGAACCTTATATCTGCACTAATGCAGGAACCGGCTCAGCGGAAGAAATGAGCGACTGGGTCGAGTATTGCAATCTAAAAAATATGGGACGTTTTGCGAAGCAGCGTATCGCAAACGGAAACCGCGAACCGTTCGGAGTAAAATACTGGAGTATAGGCAACGAGAACTACGGGGGATGGGAAATAGGAGCAAAAGAATCAGGCGAATGGGGAAGACTTGTTGCCGAATCTGCGAAAATGATGTTGAGAGCCGACCCCACGATCGAACTTTCCGCCGCGTCTATAAATGATCTTGACTGGAATATAGATCTTCTCAGAAAAGCAGGAGCTTTTCTTAACTGGATATCGATTCACAGTTATTTTGAAGGGTCTGCGGACGGGTTGAAAAACAACAGTTACGAGACCTTAATGCTCAGGACCGGAAAAGATATCAGCAACAATATAGACAGAGCCCGTGCGATTCTGACTGCTCTGGGTTATGGCGATAAAATTAAAATTGCATATGACGAGTGGAATCTCAGAGGATGGTATCACCCCAATACTCACGGAGTTTATTCCATCGATCAGAAGCATGAGATCGCAAACGACCGCGATGGTTCATATAGAAAAATGATTCTTGAACCGAGAGATAAAAACGATGTAAATGAGACATACAGCATCGCCGACGCAGTTTTCTCCGCAGCATTCTTAAACACATGTCTGAAAAACTGTGATATAATCGGTATGGCATGCTTCTCCCCCATTGTAAATACCCGAGGAGCAATATTCACATATAAAGACGGTTTGGTTTTACGTCCTCAGTATTTTGTTTTTGAGTTATATGCAAATCTGCTGAAAGATACGGTTCTTGATATGTGGCAAGCAGAAACGCCTGTTATGACAGGAAAAGACGGAAATACGACCAAAACAGTTGACACTGTGGATATAGTTGTAACGTATAAAGACGGAGAATATGCAATCGGAGCCGTAAATAAAGACCCCGAAAATTCTCAGACAATAGATATTTCACTGTTAGAAGACAGCGTCAATACCATGAGAATCCACACAGTACGCGGCAAGACAGCTGATTCTTATAATGATATCGGAAAAACCGAAGTCGGTATAGAATCATCCGACATCATGACCTTCAACGGCAGAATCGAACTTTCACCGCATTCTGTAAACGTAATAGAATTAAAATAACAAAAAAAGCAGCGTAATCGCTGCTTTTTTAATGTCAGTTTTCGGTTAAACGATACCGAGCTCGTCAAGATGGAGCATGATACCGCGCGATGTTAATACATTCTGAACGATATGATAATCTGTATTTTCAAAATCGGATGAAACTGCTGCGAGCGCTCCTGCCGCTTCACCGCTTACGGCGCAAACCGGTATTACGCGGGTAATATCCCACATATTGTCACCTTCAACAGAAATGCATCTTCCTGCAGCGCATACGTTTTTTATTCCTGCGCAGTAAAGTGATTCAAGCGGAAGCTCGAATGCTGGGCCTGACTCAAGCCAGCTGCCGAACGAACCGACACTCGATTCGAATTTCTTTTTATCATCCTGTTTTGAAATACGGTATTTGCCCAGAATCATTCTTGACATACGCAGTTGCGGTATTGACGGAATCGTTGCAATTGAATGAATGCGGGAAACATCACCCTTTTTAAGAAAGTCGTTTATGATTTTTTCATGTGAAATAATCATTTCACGTGAATTTTCCTCACCGTCGATTCCTGAGATGCCGCCAATGAAGTTATCATCATATATGTGGGAACAATTCCCGATCTGTCTGAGAAGATACTCTCCGTCCTTCACCTCATAATACCATGCTGCATTTGCGTTTTTATGTACAGGTAAAATTGTTTCTCCTCCTAAAAGATAAAACAGTGACGCGTCACCGGTGCAGTCAACAAACGATTTTGCAAATATTTCATAAGCGTCTGTTTTTGTTGTCAGAAACAAAGAAAGGACAGAGTCGGATTTATCATTTTTAGTTAAGCCGAACATCGTGGCACCGTATAGTATATCAACACCGTTTTCTGAAAGAAGCTTTTCGCTTAAAATTGCAAATACATGAGGGTTGAAACGTGTAAGATATCGCTGCTTTTTGCGCTGCGAAACGTTCATTTCATCGTCTGAAAACCATGCTGAAGGATAATCGCCTTCAGCGCCGCAACTAATACTGAGTTTCAGAAGCTCTTCTGCGATACCGAATGACACCTGATGTCCCATGCCATCACAAAGAGGAAGATAAATAGTTACAAGTCCTGCAGTGGCAAGTCCTCCGAGCATATACGAGCTTTCAGCTAAAACAACCTTTGCCCCTGCTCTGGCAGCAGAAAGTGCAGCGGCAATTCCGGCTACTCCTCCGCCAATTACGGCGACATCATATGTTCTTTTTTTCTTAATGTAGGAATATACACAGTCCGATTTGCAATTGATCTGTTCCGACATACAGACACTCCCTTATTGCTCTTTATCATTCAGAAGCTTAAAAAGGTTTGAAAAAAGTCTCTTTTGAAAAACAAAAGAGACTTTTTATATGGCTGCGGGAGAAGGGCTCGAACCCTCACAAACAGAGTCAGAGTCTGCCGTGCTACCATTACACAATCCCGCAATACGCTGACGGCGATTATACATCGCCTGCAATCAGCTTAAGTAGTATATAACAAATTTCCCTATTTGTCAACCCCTTTTTTTTCGTTTTACTAATTTTGTAACAATTAATTTCAACGGGATATGTCTGTATTATTCATTATATCAAAAATCAAATTCTCATTAATATTTTTCTTGACACATGTAATAAAGTATGATAAAATAGATAAAAATCCGGAGGGGAAAACAATGTCTGCATTTGTTTTGAAAATAATTGCAATAATTGCTATGGTATGCGACCATGCAGGCGCAGTATTCTTTCCTTCGGTATTATGGTTGCGTGCCGTAGGTCGTCTGACCATGCCGATAATGGCTTATTTTGCCGCAGTAGGCTTCAGAAAAACAAGAAGCGTTCCCAAATATCTGCTGAGACTTGGGATATTTGCTTTAATTTCAGAACCGTGTTATTATTTGCTTTTCGAAGAGCATTCAAATGTTATTATTACTATATTTTTAGGCGTTGCGGCACTGTATACGGCTGATATTATCAAAAAAAAATGGGATAAACGATTTCTTGTTGTTATACCGTATATTACAGCATGTATAATTGCAGTATTTTTGAATTCTGACTGGTCTTACGCAGGTGTACTTTTTATAATCGCATTATATTATGCAAACGGAAACAGAGTAAAGACCTTGCTTTATCCCCTACCCGTTTATTTACTGTTTATGCTTGATTTTCTTACAAAAGGTATCGAGTACTTTACTCTCAATCTGCTGCAGTTAACAGGTATTGCCGCTTTATTTATTCTTTGCCTTTATTCAGGGAAAAAGGGGCCTGGCCTGAAATACTTCTTTTATATTTTTTATCCGTTGCACCTTATGATAATTTATCTGATCAAGTATTACGCGATATAGATTAATTAAGATTTATTGGAGTTATTATGTACGACGTTTTTTTCTGGTTTAAAGAAAGCAAGATTGTTATTCCCGGCGTTAAGGGACGTCATCTTTTTATGCACGTATCAGATATTCATCTTCATGTCTGGGATGAGCTTTGCTCGGAAGAGGAAAAAATGTCTGCGATCAATCGAGAAAATGATTGGATACGCGGCAAGGAAAACTTCGCTGCATCATCAGGAGAACCTTTCGGCGATGCTCAGAAGATCAGAAGCACGGAGGCTTTTGAAAAGATTCTTTTTCTTGCAAAAGAATTAAATCCCGAGGCCCTTCTTATTTCCGGCGATACTCTCAACTATATGCATCCTGCAGGAGAGAGATATCTGAAAAGAAAGCTTGCGGAATACAAAAATAACACAGGCAGATTTATATGTGTCCCCGGAAATCATGATAATAAAGATTTAGACGGGATATGGACCACAAAGTTATCCGTTCATGAGTTTGACGGTTTCAGAATTGCAGCGGTAAACGATACGACCAATACCGTTGACGATCAGACTCTGTCTGAACTTGAATCCGTTTGCAATGAAGGCGTTCCCATAATAATTCTATGTCATATCCCGCTTTTAACGGAATACTGTAAAGAAGAACTTATCGATGCCGGTCGATACTTTTTTGTCGATCCCGAATCTGCAGACGAAACAGGCAAAAAATTCGTATCACTCGCAGAGAATAACAGTTCTATAAAAGCCGTGGTCTGCGGACACTTGCACAAATATATATATTGTTCTCTCACTCCTGAAAAGCCGCAGATAATCGGATCTCAGGGTATGGCGGGAGCAGTCGATCTTATCACAGTGTGCGGTGATTGATTTTGCTTTTCCGCATCAGAAAATCATATTATTCAGAAAGGTTTTTTTATGAAACTGATAGCATCCGATTTTGACGGCACTATCACGCGCAACGGACGTGTATGGGAAGACGACATTATAGCTATAGAAAGATGGCGTAAAGCAGGAAATCTTTTCGGGGTGATATCCGGAAGAGTCCTTTTCGGAATAGAATATGAGGTCAAAAGGCATAATATAGGATATGATTATCTTGTAGGCGCAAGCGGAGGTCAGGCAGAAGACGCTCAGAAGAAAGAGCTTTTTGCTTATAAATGCGATAAAGAGCATATCATTGAGATGGCGCGGTTTATTCTTGAAAACGGAGGTTTATCGTGCGGAGTCGGGTATGAAAGGACGCATGTAAATCTGTTTGATATACCACGAAATAATAACAGGATAGATGAAAAACTGTTATCGCAAATCCCCTATACAAACCAGATGAATACTTACTTTCATACCGATGAAGAGGCAAAAGAATTTACACTCAAAGTTAATACTGTGTTTCACGGGATTTTCACCGCACATCAAAACGGAGGATGTGTTGATATTCCTCCGTTCGGAGTTACAAAAGCAACGGGGATTGCAAAAGTTGCAAAAATATATGGCGTTGACGAAAAAGACATAATTACTGTCGGTGATAATTATAACGATATAACGATGCTTGAAGCATTTAACGGAGTGGCTGTTTCGACGGCAAAAAAAGAAGTAAAGGAAATTGCGAAGTTTACCGCTGAAAATTTTACCGAAATCGTAGACAAATATTTAAACTAAAATGATCCCGGAATAATTTCCGGGATCATTACTTATAAATCAAACTCTGCTGCAATCTCCGGGAAAGGAGAAAGAGAACGTTTAAGAATACCGTGCATCTGAGCAATAGCGATACCGTAATTGGTCATCGGTACACCGCAGTCTTCTGCATGACGAAGTCTGTATTTCATTTCGCGTTCATTAAGCATGCATCCACCGCAATGAACGATAAGCGAATATTTGGACAGATCATCAGGGAAATCGCCGCCCGAAGTATACTCGAAACCGATATTTTTACCAGTATAATCATTAATCCATCCGGGAAGCTTCACAGTACCTATGTCGTTGCATTGCCGGTGATGGGTGCACCCTTCGGAAATGAGAACGATATCTCCGTCTTTGAGCTTACCAAGTGCGGCGGCACCTTTTACCACCTGAGACAGGTTCCCCTTATATCGCGCAAATAGAATTGAAAACGACGTAAGCAAGACTTCATCCGGAGTTTCTTTTGCCACTCTCCCGAAGACCTGAGAGTCTGTAATAACGATCTTCGGTTGTTTGGCAAGCATCGAAAAGGCTTCTTTGAGTTCGGTATCTCTTGTAACAGAAGCGATTGCTCCCGCATCAAGTATATCACGGATAGTTTGCTGCTGAGGAAGGATGAGCCTGCCTTTGGGGGCTGCGGAATCGATCGGAACAACAAGAATCACTCTGTCACCTTCTTTAAGCATATCACCGATGATACGTCTATCGGTATCAGAATGCTTTGAAAGCTCACCTATAAGATTTTTTAATTCGTATATATTTGTTCCGTTTTTCGCGCTTACATAGATCTCATTCTGTTTCGCTTCAGGAATATCTGCAAGAAGATCGCTTTTATTGTATACGGTAATAAAAGGTATCTCTTTATCTTTAAAGATATCTATAAGCGACGATTCTTTATCCGTGATACCCTTTTGAGCGTCTGCAACGATAACGGCTATATCAGTTTTGTTTATTACCTTTTTTGTCTGGTTAACACGGAGTAAACCGAGTTCGCCATCGTCATCTATACCGGGCGTATCTGAAATTACGACAGGTCCGACAGGCAAAAGCTCCATATTTTTTTCAACGGGGTCGGTCGTAGTCCCGAGAACGTCGGAAACAACAGATAAATTCTGTCCGGTAACCGCATTTACAAGGCTTGATTTACCTGAGTTTCTTATCCCGAAAAAACCTATATGGACACGTTCGGATGAGGGTTTATCGTTAAGTCCCATAATATCCTCCGTTTTCAGAATCGAAAATCTCTTCTATCGGAATTCATGATTGCACGAATGTTTTCTGTTGCAATTTGTCTTACTTTTTCGTTCGGAATCTTCCCGAGTTCTTTTTCTATAAGAGCAAAGCCTGTTTTTGCAGTATCTTCAGATGCATAGTCGGACAGATATTCGGCAAGAGTCATCAGGGCATTAGGATGACAGCAGTTAAGAATCTGTCCGTTTTTGCAAAGGCTCATGAATCTGTCACCTGTCCTTCCCTCTCTGTAACATGCCGTGCAGAAAGAAGGAATGAATCCCAGTTTCATCATCCAATTTACGACCTCATCAAGAGATCTCTGGTCGGAAACGTCGAACTGTTCTGTATCGTGAGGACGTTCTTCTTCAGTATAACCGCCAACGGAAGTTCTTGACGCACCGCTGATCTGTGAAATACCGATATTAAGGGCGCGTTCACGGACTTTCTGACTTTCTCTTGTTGATATTATCATTCCGGTATATGGAACGGCGATACGTATGCATGCGATTATTTTTTCAAAAATATCATCACTGATGCCGTTGTCAAAAACATCGGGATCGATATCGTCTGCATGCTTTACACGGGGAACGCTTATTGTGTGCGGTCCCACTCCGTGAACAGCCTCAAGGTGCTCTGCGTGCATGAGAAGTCCTGCAAACTCGTATTTATACATTTCAAGCCCGAAAAGAACGCCGAGCCCGACATCGTCGATACCGCCCTCCATTGCCCTGTCCATAGCCTCGGTATGATAATCGTAGTCGTGTTTAGGACCTGTGGGGTGAAGTTCCAGATAGCTCTTTTTATGATATGTTTCCTGGAAAAGGATATAAGTTCCTATCCCTGCTTCCTTGAGTTTTCTGTAGTTTTCAACGGTCGTTGCTGCAATATTGACGTTTACGCGTCTTATAGCGCCGTTTTTATGTTTGATTGAGTAAATAGTCTTGATACTGTCAAGGATATATTCGATAGGATTGTTTACCGGGTCCTCACCTGCTTCGATTGCAAGACGTTTGTGTCCCATATCCTGTAAAGCGATGACTTCTTTCTCTATCTCTTCCTGTGTAAGCTTTTTTCTGCATATAGTTTTGTTTTTAGCATGATACGGGCAGTAAACACAACCGTTTACACAGTAATTTGAAAGATAAAGCGGTGCAAACATCACAATTCGATTGCCGTAAAATGCAAGTTTGATTTCTTCGGCAAGTCTGTACATTTCTTCTACTTTTTCGGGTATTTCGCATGCTAAAAGGACTGAGGCCTCTCTGTGTGTAAGTCCCGCACAGTGAGTTTCATTTCCTGTTTTTACGGGACGGGCTTTATTGAGAATGCTGTCAATAAGCTCGACGTTGTTTTTGTTTTTTTCGGCATATTCGAGTGTAGAAAGAATTTCTTCATCATTTATAAACTCGTCAGCCTTCATTGATTTAGGGTTGTAAATTGCCATAGTAATTCCTTTCTTACGGTCAGAAAATCTTTCCGTCAGATATATTATTTATTTTAATGCGTCGCCTCTTGAAACGACGATTTCATATCCTATGTTTTTAAGCCTTTCTTTGAGGTCCATAAGATTTTGAGCGGATTCCGCCCCTGTCGATAGTTTATTATCGTAAAGCTGATATTTATTTCTTGCGCTGATGGGAGAAAGATTAGGCATAACAACGTTGGCGCCAGATTTTATACCTTTTTCTCTTCCGACAGGATCAATCGTTCCGAGAGCAGTTGTTGCAGGAAGTAAGATCCGCGGATGCATTATACGTATAATGCTTAAAAGAAAGCATGTTAATTCTGCTGATCCCGCAGGATAATCGCGGAATGGAGTATCTTTGTGAGGGATAAAAGGTCCTATACCGCACATTGCAGGCTTAAATTCCTCTATAAATTTCAGATCTTCAGAAAGCGTATCTGTTGTCTGATACGGAGAACCTACCATAAAACCACAGCCTGTTTGGAATCCTATATCCTTCAGGTCATACAGGCAACGAATTCTGTTGTCAAATAACATTTTTTCAGGATGCAGTTTCCCGTAATGATCATTGTTTGCCGTTTCGTGCCGCAACAGGTATCTGTCTGCTCCTGCATTAAACATAGAAACGTAATCTTCTCTCAAATATTCTCCCAGAGACAACGTTACAGCACAGTCAGGATATTTACTTTTTATTCTGCTGACTATATCACAGATTTTGTCGGCAGAAAAGTAAGCATCCTCCCCACCCTGCATAACAAATGTGCGAAATCCTATAGCATAGCCCTCGTCACAGCATTTGAGGATATCATCATCAGACAGTCTGTAACGGTCACATGCAGTGTTTGAACGACGAATTCCGCAATAATAGCAGTCGTTTTTACATATATTGCCTATTTCAATAAGTCCGCGTATGTAAACGGAATTTCCAAATACGGCTTTTCTTATTTTGACCGCTTTGTTTGCAGCGTATTCGGCTGATTGTTCGTCTCGGTTTTCAATAAGAAATTTGTATTCTTCAAGAGTCAAAGAATGACGCTCTACTAAAGCATCAAGAAGTGAGCGAACATCATTCATAAATACTACCTTGCGTTAGCAAAAGCCGTTTTAACGCTTATACCTTTGATATTTCCTATTTTACCGGATAATGCGGAAATAATGTCCTGAGGCGCATCGATCGCGATAGATACGATGTTGATATTCTTTGCGCGATAAGGGATACCCATTCTACCTATGATATATTCCGCATACTCATGCAGAAGTGCGTTGAGCTGATCGATATTCTCGGTGGTTTCAACGATAATTCCCATAACAGCTACTCTTGTTTCCATAAAAAATCCTCCTAAAATGTAATATATAATAAATCGCACCTGAAAAGGTGCGATTTTTATTTGCGGCGCACCTTATGGTCAGAAAAAACTTTCCGTCAGGCCGAATATTAATATCTTTTAATAAACTCTTTCATCAATTCCGCAGATTTTTTTGCGGATGTTCGACAAAACTCAGGATAATCATCCGGAGACCCATTGTCTGCGTCATCGGATATTGCGCGAATTGCGGCGAAAGGAATTTTGCTGATATAACACGCCTGGGCAATCGCACACCCTTCCATATCACACGAAACCGCATTGAAAGTTTGAACTATTCTTTGTTTTTCTTCTTTTGATGCAACAAATCTGTCTCCCGTGGCTATTATTCCTTTTGAATAGGTAATGCCGAGCTCATCACAGATACTGCATAGTGTGTTAACGGTGTTTTTGTCACAATCAAACCTGATAATGTTTATTCCGGAAATAAGCCCCGGAGGATCACCGAGCGGTGATGTATCCATATCGTGCTGAATAAGACCATCAGCAACGGTAATATCTCCTATTTTAAGAGACGACGTAAGATTTCCGCCGACTCCGACGTTAATTATAATATCAGGAGAAAAAGTAAGAATCATTGTTTGACAACACAAGGCGGCAAACACTTTTCCGATACCGCATACACAAAGGACCGTCTTTTTACCGTAAACCGTGCATTTAGTAAAATTAAAATATCCTATAGAAATTTCTTCCGCATCCTGAGCAAGACTTTTTATAGCCTCAAGCTCTATTTCCATTGCACAAATAATCCCGATCATAGGTCAATATCCTTGTTGTAGCAATTTGTAATAAAGAAAACAGTTTATTCGGCGGTATCGTCGTTGCTTTCTTCTTCCGCCTCAGGGCCATACAGCACCTTGTTATTGAATATATTCAAAAAAACGTTTTTGGAATGCTCAAATGTTTTTACGCTGTTAGAATTCATTTCGGCGATCGTTCCGCGGAAATGCCTGAGGGACATAAAAATATTTCCTTCCCAGTCCTCCATTAAAGTACGCTCAAAAAAATGCGTATTGCGAAGATCTACATAATAACCGACGATTTCGTTTTCGGGAAATTCATCTTTCAGATTGCAAACGGTGTCTGAAGAGATCAAATATTCAAGACCTGTTTCATCGGAAAGGATCAAAAAACAGGTGCCGGCGCGAAGGTTGGTCATTATTCTTTCTTTATTTTTATAAACCTGATCTGTTTCATGATTTGGGCCGATATAAATATTCTCGACAAACACATTGACCCTGCCATCATTTGTTACGTCTTCAACAAACATTCCTATGGTGTTTTCAAGATAAGAGATACGTTCGCCGTAAACTTCAGGATCTGCGGTAATATATATGACATACAGATCAATATTAGACTTAGTTGTAGTTGAGTAAATGAAGGCAAAAGCTGTAATAGCAATAAAAATGACAACGCATATATGAACCTTGTAATGATACCAAATGTTTTGATACCATTTATCTTTCACATACTTATCCGCTTCACGTTCCTGTTTTGCCATCGAACATCAGCACTCTCCTTGTCTCTTTTGTTATATTATATCATATTTCAATTCATTTTTCAATATGTTTTCTTCCATCAATTCCGTTAAAAATATGACAAATAATGATAAAAACGGATTTCAGAATATTGACACGCCGAGTAAAGTATGATAAAATTATAAAAGAAATATTTTTTACAGAAAGGGAGCAAATATGGAAAAATATCTTATCAACCCAAATCAGAGAATCAGCAAAATCAAGAAGGAAATATACGGCAATTTCAGCGAGCATCTCGGTCGCTGTATTTATGAAGGAATGTATGTTGGCGAAAACTCAAAAATACCAAATGTAAACGGTATGCGAATCGATGTTGTAAACGCACTGAAAGAAATGGGGCTTCCGGTCCTTCGCTGGCCTGGTGGATGCTTTGCTGACGAGTATCACTGGATGGACGGAATAGGTCCGAAAGAAAAACGTAAAAAAATGATCAACACGCACTGGGGCGGAGTTATAGAAGATAACTCATTCGGAACACATGAGTTTTTTGAGCTTTGCCGTCAGATAGGCTGTGAACCGTATATATGCGGCAACGTCGGATCAGGCACAGTTCAGGAAATGAGCGACTGGATACAGTATATCACCTTTTCCGGCATATCTCCAATGGCAGAGCTTCGCAAACAGAACGGAAGGGAAGAGCCATGGAGTTTAAAATACTTCGGCATTGGCAATGAAAACTGGGGCTGCGGCGGAAATATGAATGTAGAATATTACGCCGATCAGTTCAACAGATATAATGTTTATGTAAGAAACTATTATCCGGACAGAAGGATCTACCGAATTGCAGGCGGACCTAACAGGGACGATTATCATTGGACTGAAGTGCTTATGCAGAAATGCAGACACTCAATGAACGGACTATCTCTTCACTGCTATACAGGAACAGGCAACGTCGCGCTTGAATTCAACGAAGATAACTATTACGACACGTTAAGAGACTGTATGCTGATGGATGAAATGGTCACACGCCACAGCGAAATAATGAACAGATACGATCCTCAGAAGAGAATCGGGCTTATTGTTGACGAGTGGGGAACATGGCACAGGGTTGAGGAAGGAACGAACCCGGGATTTTTATATCAGCAAAGCTCAATGCGCGATGCGATGGTCGCCGGACTTACTCTGAACATTTTCAACAAACACAGCGACAGAGTTCATATGGCAAATATCGCGCAAACAATAAATGTTTTGCAGTCTGTAGCTCTTACGGACGGAGAAGATATGCTGTTAACCCCCACCTATTTTGTCTTCAAGCTTTTTAAGGATCATCAGGAAAACACACTTCTCGGTTCGTATTTAACTTCCGACAATATAGGACCCAAAGGAAACGTTCCCAATCTTACTGAAAGCGCTTCCGTAAACGAAAACGGAGAAATCGTTTCTACGATCGTAAACACCTCTGCGACAGATTCCTCTGAAATCCTGTGTCAGATAGCCGATACAAACGCAGTCAGCAATATTAAAGCGGAAATACTCACCGGATCGATCCATGCTCATAACACATTTGCAGAAAAAGACAATGTAAAGACTGTTGAATTTACCGAATTTACCAATACCGCTGACGGATTTAAAACGAAAATACCTCCGTGCTCGGTTGTAAAATTCGTTATTAAACTGTAATGGCGGAATGTAAAAGATGTCTTCTTCTTGAATCGTCGGGAGCAGACACGCTGTCGGACATCAGGCAACGTATAAGCAAACTTTCGGAAAAAGAAAAAGCACCGCAGGATTTATACTTAAAACGCCTTGAAATGTGTAAGGAATGTGATGAGCTGATTTCCGGAGTATGCATGAAATGCGGTTGTTATGTGGAATTCAGGGCAGCATTTATAAAACAAAAATGTCCAAACGCGAATAACAGAAAATGGTAAAAAACTGAAGCAAGTCGGGTAAAACCGATTTGCTTCTGTTTTTTCAATTATTAAAAAAAATACTGTTTGGTCCAATTCGAAACGTCGGGCAGATAAACAGAGGCAGATCCGTAATTAAAATAAAGGCTTGTCTGAGAAGCATTGCATTTCATAAAAGCCAGTGCGTTCCCCGAAATACCCTTTTTCGTTAAAGAACGAATCTGTTGAAGATGCAAGCATACGTGGTCCAACATATTCGCTTGACTCCCTATAAAATTCCATCATCCCGCTCTTTGCGTATTTTCAGAAATCGTCTGCAATTATTTTGATTTTAGAGCAAAGGCGGTAGTATTGGATTTTATGATCTGCGTATGAAAACGAAAAAAGACCACGAGAAACTTGCGATTCCCCGAGGTCTTTAATTAAAACTACGCGATTTTCAGGGTCTGCACGTTTTCATGCATCGATTGCTGTAAGTTTGTTGTAAGCTGTCGATTTTTGTCACAAAAACTATGAAGAAGGACATTCATACAACAATTTCAACGTTTTCAGTTCAGTTTTGCACCTGCGGGAATATGAGGATCGACCTGAAGGAGATGAAGTTTCTCGGTATCTCCTTCGTGGTGAACTGCACTGATAAGCATTCCGCATGCCTGTCTTTAGGGCTTGCCAGCCACTCATGATCGCATTTTCCAATCCACCCGTATCGCTTATTTGATCCGTAGGTAATATCCGTTGCCTTCAGCGGTGCGTTCTTTTCAGACCACTCACAGACAAGCTCCGGATGTACTTCAGCAAAACTGTGTCCCATGTATCCTGCACCTCCTTCACGGAGACAGTGTACCCGGAAAAGCTGAAGATTTGAAATGTGCAGGGGATAATCGGAAGACGTAAAAAAATAAAAAACGCCCCTAAGTAATTAGCTTAGAAGCGCCTCAACAAACCGGAATTTGTTGCTCTTCCATGAAATAGGTATCGATTCTTTTTCGCGCCTGTCAAGTTCAAATGCGTGCGTTGATCAGGCCATGTAGGAGACGACAACCTGCACCCGGTTCTTTTTCCCCCACTCAGCAAGGGCAGCAACAAACTGCTCGTACTCAGACCAAAAAGGTTGTCCATTGGAAAACGTACCCGTCCGATAATCAATCCGGTACTTTGTAGTGCTCTTCTCCGTTTGGATCAGCATTTCACGAAACACATCCGTTGAATTAGGGTTAAAAATCTGCCCCGGGGAAACACTGATCTTTTGAATCTCTCCCGCAGAGAGGTTCATGTTGTCAATAACCAGTTTTCCCGGAAATAGCAGGATGCGTGTTGGAACAGACTGATTATATTTAAGATAGAGGTTCAAGTGGACAAGAAGTCCCGGAACCATGATCAGCATGCAGAAAAGGAGCATATAAAGCAGTTGGACAGGACTTTTCAAAGAACCGCAAGCCACTTGGATGCCTCCTATTATCAGGAAGACTCCGAGTGCAGCGATCCCCGTCCACTGGACAATGTCGTGCGCTCTTTTTCCTGCTTTTTTAATTAGAGCAGCTTTCGGAAGAATAAACTCTTGATAATCAAATCGGTTAGGATCTTCGGATGTGTTTTGCCCTTCGAGGATTTCCCTCAATTTCTTCTCCGACTTTCTTTCTACCCGGCCATATATGAACCAAAAAACTCCGTAAAGCAAGGAAAAGCTCCCTGCTATGATTGCAAGGATGCAGAAGACATAACCTTTGTCTGGATCTTTTGCCAGGGCAAAAACTCCAGCCAGAATCAGAAAGATCACGGCAAAGAGTATAAAGAACAGGCATAGAAATCTATTTATCTTTTTCCCCTTATAGACTCGAAAACGCATAGCTGTGGCTCCTTCATTTTATATACCCGATGGGCTGTCTTTCCAGAAATCACAGGATAAGCAGAATCCGACCCTGTCTAACCGTTTAAGCATGTTTTGCACAATTCCAGCTTTCTTTGGAATGATCACGCCAAGTTGACTCGCCTACATATTCGCCCAGATATACCAGTTTGCCATCCAGGATATCGATCTCTATCCCATGCTCTTCTTCCCAGTCGCAATTCCCGCTCAACTGGAATCCAATCCTTGCGGGATCTTCCGGAACATCTACAATCAATGTGCCTACCTCAAAGCATTTCAGCATCTCACGAAGAGGCGTGTTTTCATCTACAGGTGTCAAATCAATTCCATGATATTGCCTCTATCCCAGTACTGCCACAAGGCTGATGGTTCAGTAAGAGCCCAGATATCGAATCGGGGCTCTTAGTAAAAATGTGCGATTTTTAGGCCGGTTTAGCGGTTTTTAACCACTTTGGTGTACTTGTGGTGTATTTGTGTATGTTTTTGCCTCAAACCGACAGAGAAGAACATCCTGTTTTTTCGGCAAAACAGCACATGCCTTGGTGTACTTTATCAGTACAGTTTTGCACCTGCGGGAATATGAGGATCGACCTGAAGGAGATGAAGTTTCTCGGTATCTCCTTCATGGTGAACTGCACTGATAAGCATTCCGCAGGATTCAATACCCATCATCGGTCTTGGAGGCAGGTTTAAAATGGCGATACACGTTTTGCCTATAAGCTGCTCAGGCTCGTAATACGCATGAATTCCGCTCAGAATAACGCGGTTTGTGCCTGTACCGTCATCAAGAACGAACTTCAAAAGCTTTTTGGACTTGGGAACAGGTTCACATTCAAGCACCTTTACAGCGCGAAAATCGCTCTTTGAGAAGGTCTCAAAATCAACGAAATCAGCAAAAAGAGGTTCGATACGAACGTTTGAAAAATCAGGTTTTTCAGACGAAATAATCGGTGCTCCTTCGATCTGTGTGGCAATGTTTTCGGTATTATCGGCAGAATCGCCTTCCGCTGATTTTTCATTCTTTTTTCCGTCAACCGATTTCATGGTCGGAAACAAAAGGACGTCGCGTATTGCAGGCGAATCGGTAAAAAGCATGCACAAACGGTCTATTCCGTAACCAATACCGCCTGTAGGAGGCATACCTATTTCAAGAGCGTTAAGAAAATCTTCATCAGTATGCTCTGCCTCTTCGTCTCCCGCAGCAAACTGTTCTTCCTGTGCTGCAAAGCGAGCGCGCTGGTCTATGGGGTCGTTCAGCTCCGAATAAGCATTTGCCATTTCCCATCCGTTCATGAAAAACTCGAAACGTTCAACATAATCGGGATTATCCGGCTTTCTTTTTGTAAGAGGAGAAATATCTACGGGGTGATCCATAACAAAAGTAGGCTGAATAAGATGTTCCTCAACAAACTGTTCAAAAAACAAATTCAGAATTTCACCTTTTTTATGTCTCGGCTCATACTGAACGTTGTGCTTGTCAGCCTCTTTACGCGCATCTTCAAGAGTATTGATCTCGTTGAAGTCAACACCTGAATACTTTTTGACGGCATCAACCATTGTTATGCGCTCAAAGGGCTTTCCGAGGTCCATTGCAATTCCATTGTATGTAATAACGGTTGAACCGTTAACTTCATTGGCAATATAGCGGAAGAGCTCCTCGGTAAGGTCCATCATACCATGATAATCCGTATATGCCTGATAAAGCTCCATAAGCGTAAATTCGGGATTATGTCTGGTGTCTACACCCTCATTTCGAAAAACTCTGCCTATTTCATATACCTTTTCAAGACCACCGACAATCAGACGTTTGAGATAAAGCTCAAGTGAAATGCGCATTTTAACATCTTCGTTAAGAGCATTGAAATGAGTTTCAAACGGACGAGCGGCGGCTCCGCCGGGATTGGGAACAAGTATGGGGGTTTCAACCTCCATAAATCCCTTTCCGTCAAGGAATCTGCGGATAGATGAAATAATTCTGGAACGTTTAATAAACGTATCCTTGCTTTCCGTATTTGTAATCAGGTCGATATAACGCTGTCTGTAACGCATATCTACGTTGGTTAGACCGTGAAATTTTTCGGGAAGAGGCTGAAGATTTTTTGAAAGGAGGCATAATTCAGAAGCGTGAACAGATATTTCGCCTGTTTTTGTTTTAAAAACTGTTCCTTTAATTCCGATGATATCACCTATATCCATTTTTTTAAATCCGGCATAAGGTTCTTCACCTATTGAATCACGAGCTACATAAACCTGAATTGTGCCCTGAAGATCCTGGATATTACAAAAAGACGCTTTACCCATGATTCTTTTGAACATCATTCTGCCTGCAATCGATACTTCTTTACCTTCAAAAGCATCAAAACAGTTCCTGATCTCAAGACTATGGTTGGTAACATTATATTTTGTTATCTGAAAAGGGTCCTGCCCCGCATCCTGCAAAGCCTTGAGCTTTTCACGGCGGATACGGCTCTGTTCACTGAGTTCTTTTGCGATTTCTTCGCTTGAAATAACTGTGTTATCTATTTGCTCAGACATATTACATTTCTCCGAACTCTATATTGAGTATTTCATATTCAAATTCTCCGCCGGGAGCTTCAACAAGCACTTTTTCGCCTTTCTTTCTGCCAAGCAGCGCTTTTCCGACAGGGCTCTGGTCTGATATTTTGTTTTCGGACGGGTTAGATTCTGTCATACCGACTAAAATATAACTTTCCGGCTCTTCATCGGGAAAATCAAGATCACGGATCGTTACTTTAGAACCGATTGAAACAACATCTTTTGAAAGCTGGGACTGATCGAGGATCTTTACATTTTTAAGCGTTTCTTCGATGTCTTTGATCCTTGCTTCCATTATAGCAAGCTCATTCTGAGCAGCATCGTATTCACTGTTTTCCGAAAGGTCGCCAAAGTCACGTGCTACCTTGATCTTTTCGGCAACTTCTGGCCTTTTTGTAGATTTAAGGTAATGAAGCTCCTCTTCAAGTTTCTGTACGCCCTCTTCGGTCAAAATAATATCTGCCATTATTTTTACTCCTCTGAAATATAAAAGATTAAAATATTCTTATTCTACTAATTCTCCGAGTACCTGAACTGCTTTTTGAAGCTGAGTATCGTCCTCTCTCGACATACTGTAATAATACATATTATCTTCAATGGGCAGGGATACGCTGTAGTCTGGCTCGAGACCTATACCGTCATAGTTATAACGGCTTTTTGTGACATAGCGGAATGTCGTGAACTTCAAAGCAGATCCGTCACTCAATGAAAAAGTCGTCTGTCCTACTCCCTTACCGTAAGACTGCTCGCCGATAAGTTTTGATCCGCATATATCGCGTAACGATGACGAGAACAGTTCGGATGCGGAAGCTGATTCACCGTTGATAAGAACAACGTAAGGTTTGTTTGTTATTCTGTTATCGGAAGAATACAATGAAGATTCGTAATCCTTATACTGAAGGACAACTATCTCGTCTTTCGGAACGAGAAAGTCAACCATATTCTTAACGGTATTAAGCTCGCCGCCGGGATTGTTGCGAACATCAAAGATATAACCGGAAACGCCGGCTTTTTCAAGTTCTTTCAATGCAGTTTCAAACTGTTCAAGCGCTGCGGATTCAAACTGGTAAATGATAATATATCCGAGATTGCCGATTATTTCATAATCAATGAGGCGTTTGGTAAAGTTCTGTCTGACAACGTGAAAATCAAGACGTTCCCCTTGTCTGTCTATAACAAGATCAACGGTTGTTCCGATTTCGTCAAGAAGTATATCTATAGCGTCTTCATACGGGAAATCTATAAATGACGTACCGTTTGCCTCAATAATCACGTCACCGTTTTGTATGCCTGCTGTTTCAGCGGGAGAATTACCAATTACACGGTAAACAAGAAGTCCGTCTTTGAGTACTTCATCTTTTGTAATTACATTTATACCAATACCTGTAAACGATCCTGAGAGTTCGTCAAGATAGTCCGAATATTCTTTTGCATCCATATAAGAACAATAAGGATCTTCCATTGAAGCAACGTAAAAGAAAATTGCGTTTGACAACGCTTTTTCTTTATCAAACGGCATAATGCCGTATTTATCTATATATGCAGATATTTCCGTAAGCTTTTCGTTGATCTCCACCGGTTCAGCATTGCCGGATATTCTGAAATTCAGAAGACTGCATGATGCGAGAGTAAAAAGCAATGCGGTAACAACGAAAGTAACAGTAACCGCAATTATGATATTTCTTCTGTTGTTTTTCATATTGACCTTCAATGATTATTATATTTACTGTGCGCCCATAAGTTCTTTGAGCATTGTAAGCGCGAACTGAAGCTGATCATCTTCTTCCAACGAAAGAGTTTCAAAACGGTCTGCCTTGGAGCTGTCCATTGTAATTACATAGTTTGGCGCGACTCCAACTCCGTTAAAACGTTCTCCTCCGGGAGTAACATACTCATAAGTCGAAAGATGGAGCGCAGTACCGTCCGAAAGAGGTATATCTCTCTGACCGACGCCTACACCTTTGGTAAGTGTTCCGACGATAACTGCTTTTTCGGTATCGCGCAATGCCGCAGTGAAAACCTCTGCAACGTCAGACGTATACTCGTTTTGAATAACGACCATCGGAAGAGAAATATTCTTATCGTCCGAGAAATAAAGAGAAAGACCATCTGAAGACTTTTCTCTGATAGAAACCATTATGCCTGACGGCATTATTCTGTCAAGAACTTCAGTGACAGAATCGAAATTGCCTGATGCATTGAAACGGACGTCAATTATCAGACCTTTTGCACCTTTATTTATCAGGTCTTCATAAGCTACGTTGAAGCTTGTAAGAGTAGTTCTGTCAAACTCGTTAATGAAAATATAACCAATATTGTTTTCAATAAGTCTGTATTGAATGGTTTCCGGGGCAAAAGAATTTCTTGTAACATCAAAAGTAAGAAAATCGCTTTCTCCGGCACGAATTACAGTAAGAGAAACGACTGTTCCCTCTTCACCGGAAAGTCTTGCAACGGCCTTTTTATATCCGTCTTCAGTAACGTTTACGCCGTTTATGCCGATTATTACATCACCTTTCTGAAGTCCGGCAAGTCTCGCAGGAGAACCGTATTTTGCAAAATCAACTGCAATACCGCCTGTAGCCATATCGTAGGAATATACGATTCCGATTCCTATATGAGAAGCATCCTGAGTAATAGATGCGGACTTATAGTTCTTCTGATTGAGGTAATATGACGAGGAATCCCCAAGTCCTTTGATATAACCGGCGGCAATACCGTCGATAATATTGTCGTATCCGTCTACGGCATCTATTGAAAGGATATAATTTCGTGAAATTACCTGGTTGATGATATCCAGTTTTCTATACATGGTCTGGTTTCTTTCAAGGTCGTTAACCAGCGAACTGACATAAAAATATGTTGCAACAGCCGATACGAACGCAGTAACTACGATGAGAAAGAAAACAGTTCCGAGTCTTACACCTTTTTTTGACTTCATTAATAACCTCTTTTAAATCACTTGAGTAAATCCATAATATCCTTTTCGGGGGTAGATCCGTCGGGAGTAACATAAAGAGCGGGATTATATGCGGTTCCGTCGTAAAGGATCTTAAAATCGAGGTGGTTGCCCGTTGAATTGCCTGTTGAGCCTACGTAACCGATGATATCACCCTTTTTAACATCTACAGATCCGTTTTCTTTAAACTGTTTCTGAAGCTCCGGAACGTATGCAGACATGTGATTGTAGTGAGTCATCAGCTTGGAGCCGTGATCGATTACGCATTTATTACCGCCGCCGGTATTTGTCCAGCCGTAATAGATGATAGTTCCGTCGGCAGCAGCGTATATCGGTGCGCCTTTATCGGCAGGGATATCGATTGCGTAATGATAGTCATCTTTACCATATAGTTTTCGCCATCCGAAGCCTGAAGTAATCCTACTGTATTTTGATTCAAGAGGCCACATAAATGTTCCGCCGGCATATTTTTTCTTTTTATCAAGCAATTCATTGATCTGTTTTTCAAACTCGGCTTCAAGTCTTTCAAACTCTTCCTGTTCTGCCTGTAATTGCTCGATATTCTTTTCTATATAGCTGATACGCGATTTAAGATCAATAACCTGTGCCGCCTGATTGTTTTTTTCTTCAGAAAGGAGTGCAAGCATTTCCTGCTGATCATTATAGTCCGTCTCTATTTCAGCACGGATCGATTCGATAAACTCAATATTTTCGCACATCGTATCTAGAATTTGTTTATCATAATCCATCATATCCCGAATATAATCATATCGGGTCAGCATATCGGAGAAATTCTCGGACATGATAAGAACCTCAAGATACGTTGTAGTTCCCATCTCATAGTTTTCACGAATCCTTGACACGTATTTATCGTGATAATCCTCATAGTCCGCCTGAGCACGTTCAAGCTCCGTGTTTTTTTCTTCAAGGCGTGTTTCAAGATTGTCAATTATCCATTCGATGGTCTCGATCTTGTTGTCTGTTTCGATCATCTGCTGTTCAAGAGTCTGCTTAGCTTTTACTTCTGAATTTTTTTGCGAGGAATATTTTTTCAGACTCGAAGAAAGTTCGGCTCGTTTTTCATTGATCTTTTCAAGCTGTTCTTTGGCTTCTTCCAGCGAGGCTGCATCTTCCTGCGTAAATTCCTCACTGTCGGCAAGCATTGGATTGGAAATAACAATCGTAATCACAGAGAAAGCGATCAGGAGAGCGAGCGTAAAAGAAAATACCTTTTTCATGGTCTTCTGCAGCTTTTCACGAGGAAAAGCATCCTTTCCTTAGTGTAATGTGTTGTGTTTAGGATACTTCTCAGACGTTAAGATATTTCTTTACAGGGAAAACTGAACCTAACATTCCGATAATTCCGCCTGAGATAATATAGAAAAGAGCGAATGTGAATAATCTGCTTCTGATAGATATCGGAGTAAAAAGTCCGAAATCAAAAAGGATGGGAGAAAATATTTCGTTATAAGCAAAAAATGTTAAAACAAGAGCGATAAGACCTGATACGATACCGATTATAATTCCTTCGATAAAATAAGGCATCTGAACGAAGAAATCGGTCGCGCCAACATATTTCATAATACCGATCTCGTCTTTTCTTGAAGAGACAGACGTTTTAACTGTATTTGTGATAATCAGAATAGAAATAATAATAAAAATAACGATAATTGCAGCTGCAAGCATCAGAACGATACGGCTGATATCGCGTATACGCTCGATTACTTCCCTGCGTTCTCTTACTCGTGCAATACCTTCGATCTTATTTATCTCAAACATGGTCTGTTCAAACTTCGAGAGGTCTTTGATATTGAAAATAAAGGAATTTCTGAGCACATCAGACGTTATATCCGAAAAAAGCTCTGCATTCTCACCCATAGATTCAAGGTAATTCTTCATTGCCATTTCTTTGGATTCGAAGCTGATGTTCTTAATATTCTGTATCTGAACAAGCTGATTATGAATGCTGTTTATATCATCAACAGAAAGACTTTCGTCAAGAAAAATAACTACCTGACTTTCATCGCCGACCTTATTGATAAAAAGATTTACATTTTCAAACAGAAGTATGGAAGAACCGAGGGTAAGAAGACAAATAGTTAAAACGGTGACTGATCCGATGGTAAGAAGCCAGTTCTTAAAAATGCTTTTGAATGCGCTTTTAATCAGGAAAAGAAAACTGTCAATCATCTTCGTCTTCCTCCGTTACGTGGCGAGCGGAACGTCTGCGTTTCGGAACATCTGAAGAAGCTTCTCTATTGTTTTCTTCTGCCTGAGCCCCCACTTGCTCCTGTGCGCCAGTATCGAATTCTATATGTCCTTTGCTGAGACGTATTTCTCTTTTTTTGAACGCCTTGACAAGTCTTTGTTCATGCGTTACGACAACTACGGTTATGCCGTTTTTGTTTATGGAGCTGAGAAGCTTCATTATTTCGATCGACATTTCGGGGTCGACATTGCCGGTAGGCTCATCGGCGATAATTATTTCAGGACTGTTGACGATCGCACGGGCAAGAGCCACTCTTTGCTGTTCGCCGCCTGATAGCTGATCGGGAAGAACAGATATCTTATGAGTCAGACCGACAATTTCAAGAACGGTCATTACCCTTGATTTAACTTCTCTTCCTCCCCTGCCTACGACCCTCATGGCAAATGCGACATTATCGTAGACGTTCATCGACTTTATAAGACGGAAATCCTGAAATACAACGCCGATTTTACGGCGATATTTGGGTATTTGCCTGTGTGAAAGTCTCTTAAGACTTGTTCCGGCAACTGTAAGTTTTCCTTCCGTTGCAAAATCTTCGCATGTAAGAAGGTGGATCATCGTGCTTTTTCCTGCGCCCGAAGGTCCGGTAATGAACACGAACTCACCGTCATCTATTTTAAGGTTGATTCCGTCGAGTGCAACGGTTCCGTTGGAATAAACCTTTTTTATATTCTTAAAAACAATCAAATCAGATACTCGCTTTCAATGATACGGTTTGTTTGCTGTGCGATTTTCGGGTTACCGTGTTTGCTAACCATCAAAGTTTCATCGGGTCTGAAGACAAATACTTTCTGACCATAAGAGCTACTTTAAATACTATTGCGTGATCGAATTCTTTAAGGTCAAGTCCTGTAAGACGTCTGATTTTTTCGAGACGGTATACAAGCGTGTTTCTGTGAACAAACAGTTTTCTGGAAGTTTCGGAAACGTTAAGGTTGTTTTCAAAAAACTTCTGTATCGTAAACAGTGTTTCATGGTCAAGAGAATCTATCGAGCCTTTTTTGAAAACTTCATCAAGGAAGTCTTTGCAGAGAGTTGTGGGAAGGTAGTAGATGAGTCTGCCGATACCGAGATTGTTATAACTCATTATCACCTTTTCTACGTCGAAAACTTTTCCGACCTCTATAGCCACCTGAGCCTCTTTATATGAACGCGAAAGGTCTTTGATTGATTCAACCACAGATCCTATGCCGACAACGGCGCGTGTGTAGAACTCACTGTTCAGCGTATCCACGATCGAGTGAGCAAGCTTTTCAAGGTCACGGACCTCAATTGAAGGCTTTACCTCTTTTACAAGCGCGATATCGTTTTCGCCTACGTTAATAATAAAATCTTTTGCCTTTTCGGGGAATAGGCTCTGGATGATATCATACGCGAATATTTCTGTTCTGTCGAGAAGACGTATGAGAATTACGACGCGGGGAACTCCGTCAGCAAAACGGATCTCTTTGCTCTTGACGTAAATATCAGATTGGAGAATATTCTCAAGCATAACGTTTTTAACGAAATTTATCTTATTGTATTTCTCATCATTATATTCTTTAAGTGCGCCTAAAGATACGGCAAGAATACCTGAAACAGACTCAGCAACGTCATCAGTTCCCTTTACAAAACATACGTTTTCCATTTTGATCCTTGAACCAACGACACGATAAGTATATCCATTGATGACGTTAACGTCGGACATCGACATCAGATCATTGATGTTTGAACCTACAGACTGGCCAATAAGACTCAGATCGGTGCAGGCAATAATATTTGCCTGGTCATCAACGACGCCTATGGTTCTGTCGGTACAATCCTTCATCTGTAAAACTACGCTTTGAAATAACCTGCTTGACATAATTACACCCTATCTTTATTAATTGAGGTTAAGCATAAAATCCGAATTCAAAAATATATTTATATTATACATCTTTTTTGTGCAAATTGCAATAGGGAACCCCTTGAATGCCACACTTTTTTCAGAAATTATTGTCTATTTTGCATAGTTTTTATCTCTTAAATGCTCTTTTCCGTAACAAAAATGCAATCATTCTTTATTTGCTCGGTCAATTCTTTGATATTACGGAATTTTTTTTCATCTCGTATAAAATCTTTTAAAAATACGCGAAGAACCTTACCGTATAAATTGCCTGAGAAATCTATAATAAAAGATTCGCAATCTATATCATTTATATCATTGTTTACAGTTGGGCGTATACCGATATTCACAACACATTTATATTGTTTTCCTTCAATTGAAACTAACCCGGAATACACACCGAATCTCGGAATAACAGAATCAGGGCGAAGCTTCTGATTAATAGTGGGAAAGCCTATTTTTGAACCGATTTTTTTTCCGCCAAACACTTCGGAAGAAAATGAAAACGGACGGCCCATCAGGTTTTCCGCCAATTTCATATCGCCATTGACGATCGCCTGTCTGACAAGAGATGAACTGTATAATTTGTCTATTTCTACTGTATTTAGTTTCATCCCTCTTTTTTCGCATTCAACTCGAAGGCTGTCGATGCCGTAGGCAGCCTTGTTTCCGAATCTGAAATCTTTACCGCAAACTATTTCTTTGCATGAGAGAGTGTTTTGCAGAAAAGATACGAACTTTTCAGCATCCATTGATGCGAAGAAGGCATCAAAACGCTGAAAAAAAACCTTTTCTATGCCGAGAGACTTTATAAGCTGTTCCTTATAACTGTCCTCCGTAATAATACCGACAGGATGAGCGTCATCAAAATAGTTTCTGGGATGCGGGGTAAAGGTCAAGGCAACGGAAGATAATTTCTCCGTTGCCGCAATATCTGTTGTTTTTGAAAAAACAAGGGCATGCCCCTTATGAACCCCGTCAAAGTTGCCTATAGCAACAACAGAACGGATTTTTTCATTACTACTTATTTGTTCCATAAAGACTTAACAAATAACTCCTCATTTGCACGCGCAAGACCAAGAACCGTTCCGTCCTCAGCATACGCCAGATAGTCTCTTTCCGGAGTGATTTCGACGCCGATTATTCTGTCGGAGGATATAATGCCGCCGTTGAGATAATATTTTTTTCCGTTATCCGGAATTATGATCCTGTCAAGGTGAGCGAACGCTTTTTCGAAAGGTATAGCAACCCGATCAAGCATTCCGTTTTCGGCAAGGACTAAGACAGATTCGTAATCATAACATTTCTCAATTGCAATGCCATTGGAAATGATTCTTTCAAGAGATCCCATACATGCGCCGCAGCCGAGTTTCTTTCCGATATCAGCACAGATGGTACGGATATACGTTCCAGCAGAGCAGTAAACAGTAAAAAAGTAAGAGTTTTTCGCATCGGCTGGTCCGTTATACTTTATATCATATACAGTCACCGTGCGCGGTTCTCTCTCTATTTCAACACCTTTGCGTGCCAATTTGTAAAGAGGGACACCGTTTTTCTTAACTGAAGAATACATCGGCGGAATCTGTTCTATTGTTCCGACAAAACCTGCGAGAACATCTTTGAATTCATCCTCAGATATAATTGAACTGCATTCCATCAAAACAGTACCTGTTATATCTTCTGTATCTGTGGCTATTCCGAGACAGATCTTACAGATATATGCCTTGTTTGAGGGGAAATAGTCGGAAAGTTTTGTATAGTTATCGGTAAGAACAGGTAAAACGCCGGTACACATTGGATCAAGAGTTCCCGTATGTCCGATTTTTGTTTTATTACCGATAGCACGCCGGATTCCGGCAACGATATCATGGGAAGTATAGCCCGAAGGCTTATTCACCGGGATTATCATACAGTCTTTCCCACTCCTCCAAAACAGCCTCGATTATTTTTCTTTCCGCCTCTTCAACAGAACATCTCATTGAAAGACCTGCGGCACGGATATGTCCCCCGCCCCCAAATTTGCCTGCAACTTTTGAAACGTCGAAATCAGGCAACGGAGATTCCTGCTGAGAGCGAAGCGAAATTTTTATTTCACCGTCGCTTTTTTCACGGACGGTTATTCCTACTACCGTTCCGGCTATTCTTCGCGTAATAGACGTAAGCCCGCCAAGTTCATTTTCATTTACACCCAGGCGTTCTATTTGAGAATAGCGGACAGTAACCATGGAAATCTGATTATTTTTAAACTGCTTTACGGAATTGAGTACTTCGCTTTCAAGTTTCAGTTGTGCAAGAGACGTGCTGTCAAAAAGTTTAACATTGATTGAAGATGCGTCGAAACCGAACTTTAGAAGTTCAGCAGCTGCGCGATGCGTATCAGGCGACGTATTTGAAAATCTGAAGCACCCTGAGTCGAATGATATTGCTATATAAAGCTTTTCTGCGATATACGAATCAATTTCGATGTTTGCTGCCGAAAAAAGCTCGAAAATCAATTCTCCCGCAGATGAGATACTGCTGGAAAGAATAGTTTTCTTTGCATAAAAAGTATTTGAAAAATGATGATCTATCGCATAATCCACGCGTGATGCAAGGTAGCCGTATTTATTGCCGAATAGCGTTTCGGAGGCAATATCGACCGAAACGACCGTATCCGGTTCAAATAACATATCGAAGTCTTTTTGTCCGTCGCTGATAAATCTGAAATGCTCCGGGATTTCATCGCTGCATACCAGCTCAACGTTCTTTTCCATATGTTTAAGTGCGTAGAAAAGCGCGAACGAAGAACCAATGGTGTCTCCGTCCGGCGATTTATGCATTACTATACAAATATTATCTTTCCCGAGCAGCTCGGAAAAATCGGAAATTTGATTATCAGTCAACATCTTTATCCAGATTCAGACCTTTCAGGATGTTGTTTATTTTCGCGCCGTTTTCTATTGAATGATCGAGAATAAAAATGATTTTGGGAACTGCCCGCAGATTCAGCCTCTCCGCCAGCTTCTTTCTGACATAGCCTGACGCCGCTTTAAGTCCCTGCTTTACTTCCTTTTCATCATAATCTGAGAAAAAGCTTATATAAACACGCGCCTCTTCAAGATCCCCCGTTACATCCGCTGCAACAACTGTTGGCATCGGAGGGATTCGGGGATCTTTTACGGTTGAAAGAATATCGGATATTTCGCGTTTTATTCCTTCGTTTATTCTGTCTCGTTTATAATTTGCCATAGTATACCTTATTGTTTGATTTCTTCGTTTACGAATGCTTCAATTATATCGCCCTCTTTGACGTCGCCGAAGCGTTCTATTCCGATACCGCATTCATAACCTTGTTTTACTTCTGAAGCGTCATCCTTGAAACGTTTAAGAGAGTCGATTTTACCTTCATGAACAACTATGCCGTCTCTGATAAGACGTATCTCTGCCGATCTTGTAATACGACCTTCCTTAACGTAGCAGCCGGCGATAGTTCCGACACCGGAGACACGGAACGTCTGTCTGACTTCTGCCATACCGAGGGATACCTCTTTGAATTTAGGAGCAAGCATACCTTTCATTGCAGCTTCTATCTCGTTTATGCAGTCATATATTACCCTGTAAAGACGGAGGTCTACGCCGTCTCTTTCCGCATTGACTTTTGCATTGGGATCGGGACGGACATTAAAGCCGACAATGATGGCATTTGAAGCCGTAGCAAGCATTACGTCGCTTTCGGTTATTCCGCCTACTGCGCTGTGTATTACGCGTACACGTACCTCATCGTTTGACAGTTTTTCAAGAGATGCTTTTACAGCCTCTGCAGAGCCCTGAACGTCTGCCTTTACAATGATGTTAAGATCTTTGATGCTGCCTTCCTTAATCTGTGAGAACAGGTCGTCAAGGGAAACAGCGGTATTTGCTTTTGTTGATTCTTCCTTCTTTTCGTGTTTTCTCTCTTCTACAAGTTCGCGCGCCATTCTTTCGTCGTCAACAACATAGAAAAGATCACCTGCTGAAGGAACATCCGAAAAGCCCGTAACTTCTACGGGAGTTGAGGGTGTTGCAGCTGTAATCCGTCTTCCTTTATCGTCAAGCATATTACGAATACGACCAACAGAGGTTCCTGCAACAACCACGTCGCTCGTGTGAAGAGTTCCGTTTTGAACGAGAACGGTTGCGACAGGTCCACGACCCTTGTCAAGCTTGGCTTCTATGACAGTGCCTTTTGCTTTTCTGTTTGGATTAGCTTTAAGCTCTCTTACGTCTGCAACGAGCTGAACCATTTCAAGTAGCTCTTCGATACCTTTGCCTGTAACTGCCGAAACGGGAACACAGATAGTATCACCGCCCCACTGTTCGGGAACAAGCTCGTATTCGGTAAGGCTCTGAAGCACCCTATCGTAATTTGCTTCGGGTTTATCCATTTTATTTACCGCTACTATAATGGGAACGCCTGCGGCCTTCGAGTGGTTGATAGCTTCAACAGTCTGAGGCATAATTCCGTCATCAGCGGCAACAACGAGAATTACGATATCGGTGACCTGTGCACCGCGTGCACGCATGGATGTGAATGCCGCATGACCGGGAGTGTCAAGGAATGTGATGCTTCTGCCGTTTATCGATACCGAATAAGCACCGATATGCTGAGTAATTCCGCCTGCCTCACCCTTGGTGACGTTTGTATGACGAATGGCATCAAGCAATGATGTTTTACCATGGTCAACGTGTCCCATAACGACAACGACCGGGCTTCTCGGCTCAAGCTGCTCATCAGTATCTTCTGTATCGTCTATAAGTTTATCCTCAATAGTAACGACTACCTGTTTTGAAACCTTTGCGCCGAATTCTTCGGCAACAAGAGCGGCTGTATCGTAATCAATTATCTGTGCAGCAGATGCCATTATGCCAAGCAGCATGAGTTTCTTTACAACTTCCGCGTTTGTCATTCTCAACGCAGCAGCAAGTTCGGAAACTGAAAGCTGTTCGGGGAGAACGATATTTGAGAGGTGCTTCTTCCTGTCTTTTTCGTACTGTTCAAGACGCTTGAGCTTCGCGGACTCATCCTCGCGTTTAGTATCATACTGCGATTTGGATTTATTCTTGTTTTTAATTTTCTGCTTACTCTTATCGTAATCCTTGTTTGCTCTTTCACCGACTATATCGTTCAGTCTTTCATCGTATTTTGAAAGATTTATATTTGCGGACTTACGAGTATCAACGACTTTAACGTTATCGCTTGTGATATCCTTATCAATTACGGTAATCTTTTCATCAGAATCGTTGCTGTTTACTCTGCGAGGAACGATAGTATTCTGCTTTTCTGAGCGTTCTTTTGCCTTTTTATTGTCTTTGTTATCCTTTTTCTGCTGGTTTTTAGCATCTTCAACGGAAAAACGCTCGAATCTTGATTTTTTATCTTTATTACGGTCGTCTCTTGCTACAGCCCTGTCTTTTGCAGCCTTTTCAGCTTCTGCTCTCTCTTTTGCAGCCTTTTCTTTTGCAGCTTTTTCGGCAACTGCCTTTTCTGCTGCCGCCTTCTCTCTTGCTGCTTTTTCAGCCGCCGCCTTCTCTTCAGCTGCTTTCTTTGCTTCAGCATCTTTACGTTTTTTCTCTTCAAGATCTTTAAGCTGTTTTTCCTTTTCGGAAACAAGTCTGGCTGCCTCTGCTTTTCTTTCGGCGGCAAGTCTGTCCATTTCCGAAAAATAGAGCGCAAAATCTTTTATCTTGTCGTTCTGCGTATAGTAATCGAAAATGTAATCAAGTTCTTTGTCGGTAAGCGCAGTCATATGCGAATTGGCGCTTTCGCCGAACTTTTCCGTTAAGAGCGCAAGAATATCATTGCTTTTAAGATTAAAGTCCTTGCTTACTTCATGAACTCTGTACTTATTGTGTAAACCCATCAAATTACTCCCTGTATCTGTAATTACGTAAAGATTCAGTATTTCAAGACTGATATTCAGTCAGTTTTCTTTTAAGAAGTGATACAAACCCGGTATCTGTAACAGCTATTACCGCGGCCTTAGTTATACCGACAGCGTGACCGAGCTCTGCCATGGTGTATTTTGTCAATACAGCATCTGTCTTCATACCGGCATTCTTCTTCGTTCTTGCCGATGCGTCAGACGAGACAAAAATAACCTGAAGACCACCGGACCAGTCATCGATCCTGTCTTGTCCTATTATAAGCTTGCCTGCGTGTTTTGCAAGTCCGAGAGCCGTAAGAAACGGATCCTGTTCATCGTTTTTATGTTTATTCATCTTTGTTATCTTCGGATGCTGTTTTAAGTGATTTCAGAATGGTTTCAGGGATTTCCGAACGGAGATTTTTTGATAGTCTGCCGTTTTTCAGCGCTTTTTTCAAACATTCTGAATTATTGCATATATATGCTCCGCGCCCGCCGACAGAAGGAGTTCCGTCAATGACGATTTCTCCTGAAGGTGTTTTTGCTATACGGATGAATTCGTTTTTAAGTCCCTGTCTTCCGCAGCCGACACACTGTCTTAAAAATGCGCCCTTTTCTTTGTTTTTTTTCATTTTATTCAGCTACGATATCGATCCTGTATCCTGTCAGACGAGCTGCAAGACGGACGTTTTGTCCTGTTTTGCCGATCGCCAAAGAAAGCTGATCCGCAGGAACGATAACCTTGCACGACTTGGATTCGGGATTCAGCTCATGTATGCGAACGTTAGCTGGGGAAAGAGCTGCTGCAACGAATTCTTCGGGATCATCACTGTATTTTATAAGATCGATGCGTTCGCCGTTCAGATTTGATACGATTGCATTGATTCTTGCTTGCTTGGGTCCTATGCATGAACCGACGGCATCAACGTTGACATCATGGGACAAGACAGCAACTTTGGAACGAGAACCTGCTTCTCTTGAAATAGCTTTGATCTCTACTGTTCCGTCTGCAATTTCGGGAACTTCTATTTCAAAAAGGCAACGAAGGAATTCTGCATTTGATCTGGAAAGAACGATTTCCTGGCTTTTTGCTCCACGTTTGACATCGGAAACGCAAACTTTTATCCTGTCTCCGTCTTTCGGTTTTTCGCCGGGAATAAGATCTTTTTCAAACATCTGCATTTCATAATCCTTTATCTCAATGTAGATGCATTTTCCGCGCTCGTCAACACGTGAAACTACGCCGGTAACGATTGTTCCCTTCATTTCTTCAAATTCCTGAAGAAGAGAACCGTTTACGGCTTCGTTTATAGCCTGGATGATTACGTTTTTACCGACTTTTGCGGCTATACGACCGACGGATGACGTATCGCAATCGAACTCTACGGTATCACCTACCGAATATGAAGGATCGATCTGCTGAGCCTGATCGAGAGATATTTCGATCGAAGGATAAACAACGTCTTCAACAACGGTTTTTTTCGTAAATACACGCACTGTTTTAGCGTTTTCATCAAATACGACATCGACGTTATCCGGAGGTATTTGCTTATCCCTGCGTATGGACGAAACGATACCTGCTTTGATTTTTTCAAGCATATAAGATTTCGGTATGCCTTTTTCTTTCTGTATAAGTTCGAGTGCGTCGTAAAATTCAGATTTCATTTTATCCTCCGTGTAATTATTACTGCTTTGAGTATATGTCAAACAAGATCTATCGTTATTTTAGAGACAATTTTTCTGTCAACCTTTTTAATCGCACCAGCGATTTCAAGATCAACCGAGTCATCATACGCATCCACAAGAACGGCGGTGAATTTTTTATTCGTTCCAGCAAGTTCCGGAACCGATTTGAACAGGCAGACAGTCACGGTTTTTCCTAGAAAACGCTTGAGATGTTCCGTTTTTTTCAGCTCTCTTACGAGGCCTGCGGAATAAACCTCAAAATTAAAGGAGTGATCTATCATATCAAGTTTGTCTATTATGGGATCAAGCTCTCTTGAAACAGCTTCGCAGTCACTGATCCAAACACCCTCGGGACGGTCTATAAAGACACGCAAATAATACTCGGAACCTTCCTTTTTATATTCAACATCCCAAAGTTCGAGACCGAGGCTGTTCACGATCGGCTCTGCTGCCTCTCTGACGGTTTCCACTATCGACATTCGAAAGAAAATCTCCTTAATAAACTGTTAAGAGCGGTTGTTGCCGCTCTTATCTAATTTAGATTATATCATATATATCAAAAAAAAGCAATAGGTAAAAGAAACTTTTTTTTGACAAAAGCAGACGTTACGAGATATAAAGAGTTCGTTTTACCAATTTAAACATTAATCAGTCAATACCAAACAGACGTTTTCCGTTTTCCTCTGTTTTCTCTATTATATATTCGGTTGTTACGCCTCTTATCCGTGCGATCGTATCTGCTACAAGATAAACGTTTTCCGGTTTGTTTCTTGTTCCGCGTAGAGGAACAGGCGCAAGATACGGGCTATCCGTTTCAATCATAATCCTGTCAATCGGTGCGTTAGCAGCAACTTCGACCGTTTTTTTCGCATTCTTAAAAGTAACGGATCCCGTAAATGAAACATAAAACCCGATTTTGAGAAGCTCTTTTGCCATCTCCCATGAGCCGCTGTAGCAATGAAAAACGCCTCTGACGCCTGTTCTCTTTACAGCCTCAAAACATTCCGAATGCGCTTCTCTGTCATGAATAACGACCGGCGCATCAAGATCTGAGGCAAGTTCAAGCTGATTATAAAACCATTTACGCTGAGTGTCACGATCGGAAAAATCGTAATAGTAGTCCAGCCCGATCTCCCCTATTGCAACGCATTTTTTATGATTCCAAATCCTGACTATCTCGTCAAGCATATCGTTTGTCATTTTTTCGGTTTCATGCGGATGAACACCGACAGCAGCATAAATAAAATCATATTTTTCAGCAAGTGCGATGCTTGCATGAGAAGAGGAAATATCAGAGGAAGCATTTACGAGGTATCTTCCGCCGTGGAGGATATACGAATCAATAACCGAATCGCGATCTTCGTCAAACTTTATATCGTCAAGATGAGCGTGTGTATCGAACATAGTGCATACTTATCAGCTGCGGCATACATATTCAGAATAAAGCATCTGAATTATGCCGGGAGCAGATTCTTTCATAATTATTATTGGAAATAAGAGTAATTATCACGAATACAGGTTAACGTTTCCCCTGAAATCGAGAAGACGGATAAAAAGTCCGCCTATTACGGTTCTGTTCTGAAAACCTACCTGTGTTGCGGTAACGGTATCATACCAGTCGGTAAGAGGGACGCGGCTCTTTGAAAAGTTGTATGCATACCAGAGCGGATCGGTAAATGTTTCAAAAACTTTTCTGTCGGAAGCAAGAGCAGCAGTCCAAACAAGCCAGTCAGACTTTGTATACTCTTTTCTTGAATCAAGAGGAAGACCGTATGGACGCATATGAGTCAGATTTGACATAAGCTCAGCATCTATTACCTGCCTCGGGAACATACCGGTGCCCCAAAGTTTATCCCATATCATATTATACTTCATGCTGAACGTATCGGGGCGGTCGAATGCGAGGCGATAACCTCCGTTTCTGTCCGCAGCAGTTTCAGCCCATTCGATCGCCATATCGGAAGCCTGTTCGAAGTAATAGTCGCTCTCTTCTTCCTGACCGAGCATATCCATTACAACCGATAAACCCGCGATACCCATTATCGCCTTGATTGAAAGGTTGCAGTTGTGTGCAAGATGTCCTGCAAAATCATCGGTGCAAAGCTGATTCTGAGGATCCCTGCCGTATTTGAGAAGGTATTTTGCCCATTTTCTGTAAAGATCGATATTTTCTTCCGCAAAAGAAGCATCCTTTTCGGCAATGCAAATATTTGCAAGCATTATCAGCATATTTCCGCACTCTTCAACAGGCATCTGGTTAACCTCCGAAGCGTTATCTCCATAAACCTGTCCGTTGACAAGCGGATACTGTCCGCAGTCATGAGGTGCAAAGTCAAAACGCCACTTATCGCTATTTGCAAACCGTATGATCGGACGCATCATTGCTTTGACAAGCTCGGGATTGTAAAGGAGATAAAGAGGTATTGACGGATAGCTGACGTCTACCGTTGCCGCGCAGCCGTTTGAAAAGCATTCTTTTGATATAAACAACAGCTCTCCGTTATCGTCTTCCACTAATTTATGCGCGGAAACGGACTGTCTGTAAGCAAGCAAAAGAAGCTCCGCATATTTTTCCCCGCCAGCCATGACAGCATCGGCAAAGAGTTCATCGGATATTACCTTTGCATCGGCGTAAAGTCCGGGATAATCATCAAAAGCCTCGGGGAGAAGCTGTGTGATCGTTTTTCCCTCCTTATTCCATACAGATTTAAGTTTTTTCCCTAAATATTCTATTGAATAAACGTCATCGTAAGCGAAAACGAACATTGCGCCGCAACAGTCGCAAATATCGCTTGAAATACTGATATACGTCATTCCATCGTCAGCAGTCAGAGATGAAGATACGGCATTTTCTCCGTTTGAAGCGAGATAGACGAAGCCCCAGTCAATGCGTATATTATCACCGCTCCTGTTCAGAACGTTCTGAACGGAATTGCCCATTTTAGCGCAGACTATGCCGTCTTCAAGTTCGAACGTTTCTACATCTACAGGTGACTGGCCTTTTTTGTCAAGACAAAGTTCCTCTGAAACGGATACAGTAGCTTTGACTTCATGTTCTTCGCCGTCAAGAGAAGCATATTGAAGGAACAGATATGAAATCGGTCTTGATAATATTTCAGGATCGTCAAGAATTCGGGGAGAAAAAAATGTAGCGAAAAGACGTATTTTAGGTGATTCGAAAACATATCTCGTCGACATTGCCTCGACGTCGCATGCTACCTGAGTAAGAGGCTCAAAGCCCGTTTTGCCCATAAAGCCGAAAGATTCTCCGTCAACAGAGACCGTTCCCAATATCGAGTTAGGAGTGCCTGTCCAATGTTTTGTGCAGTCGTCTGTGAGTTTATCGGTCATAGCCCATACCGAGAAATACGGATCAACGGATATAAGCGGATATGCGGGAGGACGTAATTTCATATTTGACACCTCGTAATCATACTTTGATAATTTATGAAAGTATAACATAATGCAGGTGATTTGTCAACAAGATGCGGTATGAAAAAGATAAAAAGAAACAGGATAAAAGAGTTATCCTGTTTCATATCTGTTATTTGATTATTTCAAGCTTGCTTTCCGAATCGTTCCAATGAAGTTTGCTGATACGGTAATCGCCCTTTTCATAGGAATATCCGTCTCCGAGGTCGTCATAAAGTGTGAAATCGGCATCTTTACCGGGGTAGATACGGTATTCGATCTCGGAATTCTTTGCCTGTGCTGTATTGCGGACAGGTGCTATCATGGGTATTATGCTGCCGGCTTTTACAAACAATGGTATCGTGTCGATCTCAGCTTTTACGGTTATCCACGTTCCTCCGGCGTATTTCTGTCTTGTACGGAAGTCGTACCAGTCGGTTCCTGCGGGAAGATATACTTTGCGTGTAAAATCGGGATTCTCTATTTTTTCCGAGTTTATACTGTAATACATCGGATGCGTAACAGGGCAGACCATTATGCTCTTGCCGAACATAAACTGATCTTTGATTTCACATGCCTCAGCATCGTTTCTGAAGTCAAAAGCAAGCATACGAAGGATCGTTGCATCATTGAAATAAACGTCTGCAGCACAGGAATAAATATACGGCAAAAGAGAATAACGCAGTTCTGTTGCTGCTTTTATCGCATCATAGAACATCTCTCCCTCTTTTCCGTAGTTCCACGGTTCTCTGCGTGCCTCTGTGCCGTGAGCTCTGAATATGGGAAGGAAAGAACCAAGCTGGAACCAGCGTGTAAAGAGTTCCCTGTAGCCGAGATCGTCCGTTGTTTTATCATAATCTCCGTTCCAGAACCAGTTCGGACCTCTTCTGACAAAGAATGCACCGATATCTAGCGTCCAGTACGGGAGACCGCTGGCACAGAAGTTAAGACCTGCCGGGATCTGTTTTCTCAATACTTCCCACCTTGCAGAAATATCTCCCGACCATAAAATAACGCCGTATCTCTGTCCTCCGGTAAACGTGCTTCTTGTCAGGTTGCAGACTCTGTATTTATCGGTTACGGAACGCTGTCCGTCATATATAGTCATGCTGTGTGCAAGCCCGTACGCATTTGCAAGATCTCTCGGCATAAACTGAGATGCATCTCTGAGGAAATTCTGATACATATACGGGGCAATAGGTTCATCAAGGGTCCATTCGGGAGTAAACGGCTCTGATGAATCGCACCAGAATGCTTTGATGCCTTTATCCCAGACGCCGGCTTTAAGCTGTTTCCAATATGTTGCGCGCGCCTTGGGGTCAAATGCATTATAAGTGTTTGAAGCAGGGAAGAACATTCCTTTTTCAGCAAACTCCTTGTAGTCATCAGTACATGCTGCAGGATTTGCCCATATGGACAGCATAAAGTGAACGTTCTTTTCATCAAGTGTTCTGATCATTTCCGGCACATCGGGAAATGCTTCAGGGTCAAGGCGTTTTTCGCCCCAGTGTCCCGGTATCCATGACGACCAGTCCTGAACTATGCAGTCGAGACCGAGACCGAGAGATTCAAATTTCTCTACAGTGTCGATAATTTCCTTCTGAGATTCATACCGTTCCTGAGATTGAATATATCCGAAAGCCCATTTGGGAAGCATAACGGCTTTTCCCGTAAGGAAACGGTAGCCCTTTATAATATCATCAAATTCAGGACCGTAAATGAAATAAAAATCCATTTCTGTATCAGCGTCGGTAAACAGGTATGCGCCATCTGCGTTATCATTGAATATTGCAGTTCCGTCGGTTCCCGAAAGTATACCGTATCCTTCTGTTGAAAGGAAGAACGGAATAGCGATTTTCATATTAGCCTGGTGGATATACTGTGTTGTTCCGCGAAGATTCAGAGCGCCGTCAGGAGACTGACCAAGCCCATATATTTTTTCGTCATCCTTGAACTGAAGGCTGAGCTTTGTATTGCAGAGTCTTCTGTCAAACACTTTAGTGGCCTGCTTTATCGTTTTTTTGATTCCGTCTGGTGTCTCGATCTCTTCAACAACGGTATTCTCATCAGCTACCGTCTGCGTTGTGTCGTAATAACAGATATACTTGCTCTGGAAATCCGCTTCTTTCAACAGAAGATTGCCGGATATGTCAAAGTATGATATCGAGGAAGTTTTTTTATTGACCGTCAAACTGATTTCAGAGGTTGTAACGGTAACGTCCATAGGCGTTTCCGAAAACTTCCAGTCGGAATATGAACCGCGGAAAACAATTCCCAGTCCGTATTCTTCGGACAAAGCGCCGTTTTCACTGTAATTTATTCGTATTATGTTTGCGTTCTGCGGTGAAATCCGCAAAATACCCCTCTCTGACGTTAAAATAAGGCTGTCATTTACTCGTTCGGTCTTAACGATCGAATATGATTTTCTCGGATCTGTATAAAGCATTTACGATGCCTCCTTCATATGTATGCTGTTTAAGATTTTATCATATGATTAATTGTTTGTCAAGCGATTCAGGGAATATTATCAATGATTTTGATCATGTTTGTTGACAAAATTCCATACGTGTGGTATAATTTGATAAATATTATTACCGCCTTACGGAGTAAATTCAAAATGACCAAAAGAGAGCTTGTAAAAAGCGCAATCTGCCATGAAAATACAGGAAAAGTTCCGTCCTGCATACATCTTGCGGGGGACGGGATAGAAAAATATACGGATCCGCTTTATGAGCGGTATAAAACGCCTGTTGCAAAAAAATTATATGAAAGCGGAAAGCTCGGCAAATATGACGCAGTCCGTCTCGCTATCGGAAACGACGTATTTCCGATAGAACCACCGTGGTGGACATGGTACGGGCTTATTGATTCGGATTTCGGTTTCGACATCCCAAAGCGTCTTCCCAGAACAGTCGGATGCGGTCCGAGCGTTCAGCAGTTTTCGGACAGAATGAAAATGATAAAAGAGGAAACCGGATGCTATATTCTAGTTCAGATTTTCGGAAGTCATTTTGAAAAAGCGTATTTTTCAAGAGGAATAGAAAATTTTCTTGCTGATATGGCCGGAGAACCGGAATACGCACAGGCGCTGCTGGATAAAATAATAGACAAGAATATGGTTATGATAGAAAACATAATCTATCTTCCCGAACCGGACGGCGTTCTGCTCGGCAGCGACTGGGGATCACAGAGATCACTGCTTATGTCCCCCGAATCATGGAGAGATATGATCGCTCCCGGCGAAAAGAAAGAATACGACCTTATTCATGATGCAGGAAAAGACGTATGGGTCCATTCATGCGGATGTATCGACGTGATTATTCCGGACCTTGTTGAAATGGGCCTAGACGTATTGAATCCTGTTCAGCCTGAATGCATGGACATTGAATTTCTTAAATCCGAATACGGCAGCAAACTTACTTTCTGGGGAGGAATTTCAACACAGAGAACGCTCCCCTACGGAACTCCTCAGGAGGTTGCTGCAGAAACACACGCAACGATAGAGCTTATGAGCAAAAACGGCGGATATATCACTTCTTCATCGCAGGAAATACAGGCAGACGTGCCGTATGAAAATCTTTGTGCAATGATTGACGCTGCACTTGAACATAAATAAAGCAGGAATTAACGTATGAACAGTGTTTTTGAAAAAATTGACAATATATGTCAGATCAATACGGAAAGAGTGCTTAAAGCATTCAGAGAAAACAGGGTTTCCGAAGCAATGCTGCACGGAACGACGGGATACGGATACGACGACAGAGGAAGAGATATCCTTGACAGAGTGTTTGCCGACGTATTCGGAGCGGAAGACGCCCTTGTAAGACACACGTTCGTTTCAGGAACGCATACTCTTGCCACTGCGATTTTCGGGGTAATGCGCCCCGGTGATACAATTCTTTCGGTGACAGGAAGGCCTTATGATACGCTTTGCGAAACATTCGGCATTACAGGAGAAGCGGGCAACGGATCTCTTAAGGATTTCGGGATCAGTTATAAGGAAATCGAACTCGATTCTGACGGACATCCTCAGACGGAAACGCTCAAAAATATGATTGCTGAAGATCCGTCTGTAAAACTTGTATTTATGCAGAGATCGCGCGGTTACACAAACAGAAAGACGCTGAGCCTTGAAGATATCAATGCCGTCTCTGTTGCCGCCAAAAGCGTAAGAGACGTAATTGTGTTTGTGGACAACTGTTACGGCGAATTTGTAAGGGAAAAAGAACCTACTGCGGTTGGCGCAGACCTCATGGCAGGGTCGCTGATCAAAAACCCCGGTGGCGGAATTGCGCGGACCGGCGGATATATATGCGGGAAAAAAGATCTTGTTGAGCTTTGCGCATACAGGCTTACTGCCGTTGGAATTGGAAAGGAATGCGGAGCTACGCTTGATGAACTCAGAAACATGTTTCAGGGCTTCTTTATGGCGCCTCATACCGTTGCACAGGCGTTGAAGACTGCCGTTTATGCCGCAGAAAAGATGTCGGCGGCAGGGTTTAACGTGTCGCCTCGTGAAGACGAAGACAGGGAAGATATCATTCAGACCGTCACTTTCGGAAATCCGGACGATCTTCTTGCTTTTTGCAAAGGAATACAGCACGGTTCACCCGTAGATTCGTTTGTTACACCGGAACCGTGGGCTATGCCGGGTTATGACTGCGATGTTGTGATGGCTGCCGGAGGATTCATTTCAGGAGCATCAATAGAGATATCCGCAGATGCGCCTGTCAAGCCTCCATACACCGCATATATGCAGGGAGGCCTCACGTTTGAAAGCGGCAAATATGCCGTAGACACCGCGTTAAAATATATCGGTGAAAAAAAATGAAAATACCAATAATCATAAACCATTCGATCCCCTATTTCAGAAGCAGCGCCGAAAACATTTCGGAAGGAATCAAAAAGTCAGGCAATACACCGCTGATACTGAATAATATCGAAGCAAGAGCCAGAACAGACAGCGAACTTTTTCAGAAAGCGGTTTTTCTGGATAAAGATTTTCCGCTTGGCATTAAAATGGAAATTTCAGGGACAAGACTTTTCAACAACATCGGGTCAATTGAACTCTGTTCTGACAAAAGAATGGTAAATGAGCTGCTTAAAGCGGATTTTCCGCTTCCCGAAACTATCGACTATCCGCTTACTTATTTTCCGAACGAAGTTTTTTTCAGAGAATTTACCGAAAAAGTCTGCGACGAATTAGGTCTGCCTGTAGTAGCAAAACTCGCCTCCGGTTCACAGGGAAGAGAAGTTTTTCTGTTGGAATCCAAAGAGGAAGTTTATGATTTCCAAAATAAGTATTATCGAACTCCCCATCTTTATCAGAAGTTTATTGCATCAAGCAAAGGACGCGATCAGAGAGTGTACGTGGTAGGCAAAAAGGCTGTCGGATCAGTTATTCGAGAGAACGCCAACGACTTCCGCTCAAACGTTGCTATCGGAGGACATGCTGTTAAAGCAGATATTTCAGATGAAATTTCAACTCTTTGCATTAACGCCGCCGGTATTCTGGGGCTTGACTTCTGCGGTATAGATCTGCTGTTTACTCCCAACGGTCCGCTTATCTGCGAAGTGAATTCCAACGCGCTGTTCAGCGCACTTAATGAGGCGTGCGGAATAGAAACGGGCCACATTATCGCCGATCACGTTGTATCTTTCAACTACACGAATATGTAACATTTCTGTGAACGGCAAAAATATGCTTGACAAACTTGGGATACCGTGGTATCATAACTGTACTATGACAGATAGTACAGTTTATTTTTTTTACGAGGTGATTTATATGGTGAAGGCGGAAAAGCTCACAAAATCGTTCGGAACGACAGCCGTGCTGCGAAACCTTTCCTGTGAAATCCGTGACGGATCAATATACGGACTTATCGGCGCAAACGGTTCAGGCAAAAGCACGTTACTAAGACTTATTGCCGGAATATACTATCCTGATTCCGGAAGTCTTAAAGTAGACGATGAAGAGATTTTTGATAATGTAATTAAGAAAAAAGATATCGTATTTGTGGCAGATGAGTTTTACTTTCCGACAGGATGCACTGTTGAACAGTATGCACAGATATACTCTGTGTTTTATGATTCTTTTGATTATTCCTTTTTCTGGGACAAGATCGAGAAGGTAGGACTTCCTCTTAAAGGCAAGGTTGCGACATTTTCAAAAGGTATGAAAAGACAGCTTGTTATGCTTTGCGCCCTTGCATGCAGATGCAAACTTGTCCTTTTTGACGAAACGTTCGACGGACTTGATCCGGTGGTAAGAAATCTGATGAAAAACATCATATACGATGAAGTCGCGGAGCGCAATATCACCGTTATTATGACCTCACACAACCTTCGTGAACTTGAGGATATCTGCGACTGTCTGGGAGTTCTTTATCAGGGCGGCATACTGTTTGAAGGAGACGTTGCAAACATCACGTCGAACGTATTCAAAGTCCAGATCGCCTTTAAGGAAGATTTCAGCGAGAAGAACTTTATAGGAATGAATATAATAAGCTCAAAGAAGCGTGGATCGGTAGCGGAGCTGATCATAAAAGGCGACAGAGAAGAATGCAGGAAAAAGCTCGAAGCGCTCAATCCCATTTTACTCGATATCCTTCCGTTAACGCTTGAAGAAATATTTATTTACGAAATGGAGTTGCTTGGATATGCTTATGAAAAAATCTCTGTTTGATTTCGGATATTTCCGCTATACGCTCCGAAGAATGCTCCCCTACTCGCTCGTTATGCTCCTCATCCTGATTTTATCAAGCTTTCTTGTTTTCGGTATAACGGACGAGGTTTCGTCACTTGCAATCGGAAAAATAAGATACATCGGCGTGGAACTTCTCGGATGCACGTCCACAGCTTTTATGTATATCATTCCGATCGCACTCTGCATCGGGATGTTCGGTTTCATCCATAAGAAAAATTATGCGGATTTTATTCTTTCATCACCGGTAAAAAGATCTTCTGTCTTTTTTACAAATATTATTTCCGCATTAATAATGATATCTGTAATGCTTGTAGTTAACCTCCTTTTTATAGCACTGGTAATTTCGGCAGGAGAAAACTATCAGGCATATGTATCTGCGGGAGATTACTTTCTTTCGTTTTTTTATAATCTTGCGGGTTATATGCTTGTTTTCGCAGCGTCTTCTTTTGCTGCAGTTATCACAGGAACAGCTATTACACAAGCTTACATGACGTTTATAATATTGTTTTTGCCTACATTTATTACCGCATACATTCAATTCCCATTTCTTATACAGTCATACACGTCATTTATGACTTCACAGTATACTATTCCGTTGAATCAGATACTGCTCATCCCGAATATTCCAGCAATGCCTATAACGCAGATCATGCTTACTGCAAGCGGATATCAATACGCTGAATTTTACGGGATCCACTACTTCTTTGAGGCAAAATCCATATGCTACACTTTGCTTGTGGCTGTTTTATATGTTATAGCGGGAATGCTGCTTTTCAGAAAATACAAAGCTGAAAATGCAGGTAAATCATTTGTGAATAAAGGCGTTGGAATTTTCGCGTATGCGGGCTCTTTCGGACCTGTTATGGCGCTTATATTCCTTATTTTTGCGCATGCTGACTATACGGACATGTTCGACAGTCCGCTGTTCTATTTATTTATAATCGTTTCTTTCATTTCATTTATAATAGCAACGCTCATATTCAACAAAGGCTTTACCGAATTCGGAAAACATCTTGTTATTTATCTCGTTCTCATTATTTCAACATCTGTTATTTCCGGTATTATAAATGTTACTGCTGAACGCAGCCTAAAAACAATTGATTTCAGAACTGATGAAATCAAATCTGTTTCCGTTTATATGAAACCTGTAAACGCACAACCGATAACGGATACATATGTAAGCAAGAACTACATTAAGGTTAAAATCGATGATGAAGACATGCTGGATCTCCTTTCAGGCGGAAATGATACTGGAACAGATTATTATTGCGAAATTACTTTGTCAAACGGCAAGCAGGCAACTGTGGTTTCAAGATTGACAGAGGAATTTATAAATGCTCTTTACAATTATATCGATGAAAACGTTGAAATCAAAAAGACACTCCTTTTCTTGCCCGGAGCCGATCACGTTGTCTGCACATCACTGAACATCGAAACGTCTCACGGTTATTCAACATATTCTTCTTCATTTGAAAAAAAGAATGAAATCCAAAAAAAAATTACTGAGAGAGAAAAGGAATACCTTGATATTCCCATTTCAAAACTATATCAGAACAGAAATAGCGTCACAAGATTCGGTTATGTCAGCAATTACGAAGAAGATATGCTGAATTACGGATTCATTAATTCTGACAGCGTTAACTTCTCTTTAGCTGCGCTGAGGAATTATAACGGACAGTATTATGCGTCTAATTATTTCATTGACAACTCCTCGCAGTTTTTTAACGGATTTGCAAAAGAATCACACGAACGAGCAGAGAGAATCCTTAAAAAAATCGACAGCTCAACAACAGTAAGCATAGCAGGAGCATTTGATCTTGGCGAGGAACAGTATATACTTCTTGATGAGATCATTCCGTCTCTTCCCGCTGTAATGCCAGGAGACTTCTCAAATGCGGTAAAAAATGCACTGAATGAACCGATAGGAACTGAAAACATTGTTGCCGTAGCTATTTCATCAGAAAAAGAAACCGCACTTGTATTTATGGATGTTGAAAGAGATATCAAGCCTCTTATCGACATATATCTTGAGCGGGTAACCGAGATGCTTGACAAACGCGCTGATGAATCGGGAAAAGCAGATTCAGCTGAAATTTCGCACTCTTACTATATGGACAGTATGTATACAAAAGGCATGGAAGCATTTCTGGCTGTCAACGCTATGTTTGGAGGCGAATTAAGTGAATCAGGTGCTTATTTCGATTTAAAAGCATTCGGAATCAACTGCAATGATCTGTCTGAACTTATAAAATCCGAAAAAGATTATATAAACAGCATAGTAACAAGAAAATATACGAAAGATACCTTATCTGATGAGTATTACTTTATTTCCGTTATAACTGATTTCAATGACATGAGCGGAAGGCTAAAACCGGCTGTAATACCGATATCTAAAGAGATGCTTTTAACGATATCCGATGAGTTTGAGTATCTTGACAGCAAGGCAGAGTTGTTTGATTCCAACAAAGTACAAAAGGCAATATGCGATCCTGAATACTACACTGATATTACAGGAAGAAAAGATATAGAATATCTCATGTTACTGTTAAAAGATAGTTATTTCAGAAATACAACAGCAGGCATGTTTGATAACTATTCCGGTTATTATGTATATTCAGGCGAACCCGACTTTGCTTTTTATCACTACGGTTCCGTTAATATTGATTATATTTACAATGACGGAACAGTTGAAAGCGCGGAAATACTGGATACTGACCATGTACAAGAAGTATTGATACGGAAAGCGGGCGAGGAATAGAATGTTCACGATTGATATGCAAAGCAGAACACCCGTTTTTGAGCAAATCGTTATACAAACGGAAGAATTCATTCGCGCCGGTATTCTTAATCCGGGAGACAAGCTTCCTTCCGTAAGAGAGCTGACCGGAATGATCGGAGTAAACCCGAACACTATTTCAAAGGCATACGGAGAACTTGAACGACGGGGAATAACTGTTTCGGTATCAGGAAAAGGCTGTTTTATAGCAAAAAACATAACGGATGTTATGAAGATCGCCGCAGAGAAAAAAATACCGGAGTTTGAAAAACTGGCAAAAGAACTTGTTGAATCGGGTATAAGCAAAGATGAACTGATAAAAAAGATAAATTCCCTGAACAGTAATAATATTCAATTATCATGAGAGGTGAATATCATGAAAAACAAAAAAGTATTCATACTTATTATTTTACTAGTTTTGGCGATGTTATATGCTTTTGCCGGATGCAATTATACAGGTTATGAAATACCTGATGAAGACAAAATACTTGTCAATATTCAGCTTGATCTGGATGAAGACATCGGACTCCTTCTAACGGAATGGGATATAAACGGACAAACAGGAGGGAGCGGAGCGTGTAACGCAGATAGATCAATGCTGAAACGTGACAGTTCAAACGAGTGGGAATTTGACAGAGTAATGCTTGAAAAACCGGCAAATACTTATGAAGTGAAATTAAAATTTATTGTTGTAACAGAATATTTCGATCCGAATTACGATTTCGATTATCCTGATGAATATAAAAAACCGATGAATGAGATTGCTTTTACCGCAAAATTCGGCGAAACTTACTACGTTACAATCACCGGAGGACATCAGGACGGCTATCAGGCAGTTTTACAAAGTCAGGAATAAGCTTATAATAATAATCCACCCGATTACGGGTGGATTATTTATGATTGAGACTATTCTATAGTTCTATACTTTCGGTAGCGAACGCGTTTAACGATGAGTCTGCACGCTTTCCGGACAAATATTCATAATAGCCCTGAGAAGCTATCATAGCGCCGTTGTCACCGCAGAGAGGTATTTCAGGTATATAAAGAGATATGCCGTTTTCATGAGCTGCTTTAGAAATCATTGATCTCAGCATTGAATTTGCCGCAACTCCGCCTGCAACAACAAGGCGTTTTGAAGGCAACGCAACAGTGTTAACGGCAAGGATCGCCTTTTCCGTAAGTATTTCGCATACAGCTTTTGAAAATGAAGCGGCTATGTCCGGTTTGTTGAGTTCTTTTTTTGTTTGTTCAGCATTGTGAGCATAATTGATTATTGAAGTTTTTACTCCGCTGAAGCTGAAATCGAACGGTGCGTCAGCAAAATGCACACGGGGGAAATGTATGGCGTCGGGATCGCCGTTTTTAGCGAGAGCATCCATTTTAGGACCGCCGGGATAGCCAAGACCGAGGACTCTTGCAGCCTTGTCAAACGATTCGCCCGCAGCATCATCGCGTGTTCCGCCTAAGATTCTGTATGTCGTAAAATCTGAAACATGAACAAGATGGCTGTGCCCGCCCGAGACTATAAGCGCAATAAAGGGAGGCTCAAGATCGGTATGCGAAAGATAAGCCGCAGCTACATGTCCTCTGATATGATGTACAGGAACAAGAGGTTTGCCTGCAGAAAAAGCAAGTCCCTTAGCAAACCCTACTCCGACAAGAAGAGCTCCGATAAGTCCCGGTGCGTTTGTGACGGCAACGGCATCAACATTTCCTATTCCGCCTACGGGTTCAAGCGCAAGGCGAACAACGCCCGAAACAGCTTCAAGATGTGCTCTTGACGCAATTTCAGGGACAACGCCGCCGTAAAGCTCGTGAGTGCTTATCTGAGTTCTGACTATATTTGATATTATTTTACGTCCGTCCTCAACAACAGAAGCTGCTGTTTCGTCGCATGACGATTCAATGCCCAAAACTATCATATTATGATCCCATATCAAAAATAATTTAGTATAATTCGAATCCGTTTAAAGAATACACTTGACGAAACGGCTCAAAAGTTGTATAATAGGCTGAAATGATCCGAAACATTAATTTGAATTATATCACATAAGATATGATTTGTCAACAACGGCAAAGGATATGAAAATGAAAGTATTATTTGTTTGCACCGGAAATACCTGCAGAAGCCCGATGGCTGAAGCGTTTTACAATAAAATCCATGGGGAAGGCGCACGAAGCGCAGGAATTTATGCAGAAAACGGAGCTCTTCCGACTGAGAATGCAGTTAAGGCGATGAAGCAGTACGGAATTGATATAACTTCACACAGGGCCGCGCAGCTTACGCCGGAAGAAGTGATCGGAGCCGAGCATATTTACACGATGACAGACGGGCATGCGATGCTTCTGAGAGAAGCATTTCCGAGTTTGAAAGATAAAATAACTGTTTTGGGAAAAGGAATTCCCGACCCGTTCGGATGCGATGAAGAAACATATCTGAAATGCGCAGAAGAAATAAAAAAATATGTTTCGGAACTGAAATAATATATTATCACGGAGAAATGACCATGTATACTGTAAGAAAAGCTGAAAAAAGAGACGTCAAAGGCATTGTGAAAAGAGAAAACGCCTGTTTTTCAACGCCGGAAACGGAAGAAAGCATATATTCTTTTTTAAAAAGCAAAACTTTTTTTGTTGACGTTATAGAAGACAATGGAGAAGTAGCCGGACACTGTATATATTTCTTTGTACCTGACAATGCAGAGATAATATCTCTTGCCGTCACACCCGAAAAGAGACGAATGGGGTACGGAAGAGATCTTGTATACAGCGTTATAGAGCGTGCAAAAGAAAACGGATGTAAAGAAGTATTCCTTGAAGTAAGAAAATCAAACGATGCTGCAATAGCATTGTATACCTCAATAGGATTTCATCAGGTTGGCGAGAGAAAAAATCTTTATTTAAAGCCTGAGGAAGACGGTTTGATTATGCAATATCTTATCTGAGCGGTATCATCCCCTGTTACGAATCAATAATTGAACACAGAAACAGCCCCGGACCTTTCGGTTCGGGGCTGTATGTTTTAAGGCTTGCGCCGTTAAACACTAATTATTTTCTCTTGAAAACAGAGATACCACCGATAGCGGAAACAGCAGCGAGAGCGTAGAAGAGAACGCTTACGTCAGCAGTCTTCGGGTTGGTGTTGGTTGTTGTTGTGGGAGCCGGAGTTACTGTTTC
>JAEEGI010001512.1_pt1 | contig 57912 bp, 40 predicted proteins | sample 8958751 | NCBI WGS metagenome assembly JAEEGI01 (sample SAMN16246545, study PRJNA631951) | gut metagenome | biome: gut microbiome; feature: rumen; material: KS-attached | host: Bos | place: Iran: Karaj | collected 2018-10
TCGTTGGTGAAGCTGGCTTCCATAGTGACTTCCGAAGGATCCACGCCGAGTTTCTCAGCAATGATCGGAACGATTTCATTCAAAATTTCTTGCATAGTTTTCAATTTTTAGTTGATAAATAGGCCGCAAAGATAAGACTTATTTTCCTTTCAAAAACAATTTTTTTACCAATAAATTGGTAATCAATCGTCTAAAAATGAATGTCGGTCTTTCTTGTGACCAATAATAACTCGTTTTCGGCGGCAAAGGTACAACTTTTTTTTATTACAACGTTTTTTTTCGGTTTTTTGGTTTTTACTCAACAAAAACTGTTCCTCTTTGAGGGTTAGCGATGATGACAAAAAAGGGCAATCGCCGCACTAATCCCTTCAAAAGACCCAAATAATGTGTATATTTGCAGCATAGAACTTAAAAACAGCGTTAAAATGAAAAAGTATCTGTTTCCCGTTATCATTTTGCTTGTCGCGAATGCCCTTGATGCCCAAGTGATTGATAATAAAGGTAACCGCAACCAAACCTATCCTTTAGTCACAGAAACCAATCCAACTATTGTTGAGATGATCAATCAGGTGGATACCGTGAACTTGTACAACACCATCGACTGGATGCAACAATACGTTCGCGACGCGACGCAACCAGAAGCACTGATTGTGCAGAATTATCTGCTTGACCGGTTTGAGGAAATCGGATTGGAGACATACATTCATAACCACACTGCAACCATCGGCGAAACCGACACCCTCGACGCAGGTAATGTCATCGCCATTCAACCTGGAACGGAATTCCCCGACGAGTATATCATCATCGCTGCACACTACGATCATCCCGATGGCCCAGGAGCCGATGATAATGCTTCGGGTACCTCGGGTGTGCTTGAATGTGCACGCATTTTGAGCCAGTATCAGTTCAAACGCACCATTCTCTACATTCCTTTCAACGGTGAGGAACTATGGATGGTAGGCAGCTACCCATTTGTGCAGAAATGTGCGCGTGAAAACATGAATATTCTTGGCGTCTTTAATTTAGACATGATTGGTTTTTGGCCCGGAGAAGCATACGGACCCGTCACCATGTATTCAGGCTATTCCTACATTTCGGAACACTTGTTCGATTATTACCAGCATGTGGCCAATCTTTACATTCCGGAGATGCCGACAGGCCTTTATTCATTTGTCGATTCTTACGGTGGCGACCACATGAGTTTCAACATCTATGAATATCCAGCGCTATACATTGGCGATATAGAATATGACGAACAAAACACCCATTATCATCAACCTTCCGACACCATTGGCGCTGGTGTGAACTGTTTTGCTTTAGCTGGTGGTTTTGTAAAAGCGGTGGTGGCTGCAGCGGCTGAACTCGCTAATGGCTGGCTGGCCCCTCAAGATTTCAGTGCAATTGTCAAAGATGGAGATGTATTTTTAAATTGGAACGAAGCACCTGAAACACAATTCTATAAATTATTTAAAGACAATGAATTACTTGCTGAGACAACAGATAATTCGTTTGTTGATGAGAGTTTTATTGATGGCGAATGGCATTACTATTATGTGAAAGGCGTCAATGCAAACGGTGAGGAGAGCGCAGCTTCTAATATTGATTCCATTTTTACTAGAGAGCCGCTCCAAATTCCTGTCTATTATGACTTTGAAGATGGTACCGCAGAGGGTTTGATTCTCAACAATGACAATTGGAGCTTTGCTAATTGGCTGCAACATAATGGCTTGAAAGCGAAAACCAACACGGAAGACAATCTCCTTCAAATCGCTGAATTCCAATGGTTCACCATTCCAGAAACCGTTGAAGAGGTTACCTTAGGTTTGAAAATTGCCCAATCCATTGGAATGATGTGGCTGAATATCAATGTGTTCATTGAGGTCACCACCGATAGGAAGACTTGGCATAAACTAGCGAACATCACTTCCCTGCAATTCCAGCATTGGTCGGAATATACCATTTCGTTGAACGATTATATCGGGTGTGAATACGTACAACCCAGGATTAGATTCGAAGGCAGTGGAGAAGGGAAGACCAATTATTCATATAGTAACATCATCCATATTGACGACTTGTGCATCACCTTTGATCCTACTGGTGTAAGCGAACATCCTGCACATGAAAAATTATGCTTATCCGTTTCGCCGAATCCAACCGAGGGCATCGTCACCATCTCTTCTGGTTTGGAACACACCTATCCTGTTTCTGTTTATAATATTATGGGTATCAAGTTGTTTTCAAAAGAATCTTTCTTCGATGGAACGCTTGATTTGAGTTTCCTGCCTAAAGGAACATATTTTATCACTGTGGATAATGATACCGATAGGATAACAAAACGCATTGTGTTGAAATAAAGGTTGTCAAAAATGAATTGCTATGGAAACCACTGAAAAAAAACTCTTCCTCTTAGATGCCTACGCACTGATATACAGGGCTTTCTTCGCCATGAGCAAGAACCCTCGGATGAACTCGAAAGGGGTCAACACCTCGGCCGTCATGGGCTTCCTCAACTCGCTTTACGAGATCCTGCAAAAAGAGAAACCCTCCCATATCGGCGTAGCCTTCGACGTGTCTGGCACCGCCCAACGACAGGCCGAATACAGCGAATACAAAGCCAACCGCGAGAAGATGCCAGACGACTTGCGCGACTCCATACCTTATATTATTAGACTTATCGAGGCCTTCAACATCCCCGTCTACGGCGTGGAAGGCTACGAGGCCGACGATGTCATCGGCACACTTTCGAAGAAAGCTGAACAACAGGGCTTTACCACCTATATGATGACCCCTGACAAGGACTTCGGGCAACTTGTCACCGACCGAATCCTGCTCTACAAACCCGCCAAATTCGGCGAGCCGGCGCAGGTATGGGGACCAAAAGAGGTGTGTGAGCGCTACGGCATCAAGGAACCCAAACAACTCATCGACATCCTCGGCCTCTGGGGTGATGCCGCCGACAACATCCCAGGTATTCCGGGCATTGGGGAGAAGACCGCAGCGCAGTTGGTGCAAAAATATGGCAGTGTGGAAAACCTCATTGCCCATGCCGACGAGCTGAAAGGCAAGCAGAAAGAGAATGTCGTCAACTTCGCTGAACAGGGACTGATGTCGAAGAGCCTGGCCACCATTAATCTGGAGGTACCCGTCGAGTTCAAAGAAGAAGAGCTGAAAGCCAAGGAACCTGATGTGCCAGCGCTGATGGCCTTGTTTGAGGAACTGGAGTTCAAGACCTTCGCCAAACGGTTTTTGGAGGATTACAGGAAAACCCATGCGGGTGAGGTATCTCTGGATTGCTTCGTTCCTCGCAATGACGAGAAGGCAACAGGAAGCCAAACACCCAATCTATTCTCCAACGAAACGCCAAGCGCAATAAGGCAATTCGACTTGTTCAACCAAGGCGACAATAGCGGTATTTTGGAGTTCTCCGACAAGGACTCGGCCAAGACGGTACCGCATGACTATAAACTTGTTGAAAGCGATGCCGACATTAAGGCTTTGACGGACTTGCTGTTCAAACAAAAGCAGTTTGTCTTCGACACCGAGACCACGAATATCGACGTATATTCTGCCGAATTAGTTGGTCTTTCCTTCGCCATCAAGGCACACGAGGCATGGTATCTATCCATGCCCGCAGACCAAAAAGAGTGTCAGAAAAAACTAGAGTTGCTGCGGCCTTTGTTTGACAGCAAAAGCATCCTCAAAATCGGGCAAAACCTAAAATACGACATCTCCATGCTGTCACAATACGGCATCAGCGTGAGAGGCCCGATGTTCGACACTATGCTGGCGCATTACCTCCTCGAACCCGAGCAACGCCACAACATGGATTACCTTGCCGAGGTCTACCTCAACTACCTCACCATTCCCATCGAGGACCTAATCGGTAAAGGCCGTCAGCAAAAGATCATGCGCGAGGTACCTGTGGAACTGGTGAAGGAATATGCTGCTGAGGATGCCGACATCACCTTGCAACTCTACGAGAAACTGCTGCCCCTACTCAAGGAAAACGGCGTAGAGAAACTGTTTTATGAGATTGAGATGCCACTCGTGCCTGTTTTGAGTCGCATGGAGGCTAATGGCGTGCGTATCGACACGGAGAACCTCCAGCAAATCAGCGAGGCTTTTGGCGTCGAGATTCATAAGATTGAGGAAGAAATCTATAAAGCCGCGGGTATGCCTTTCAATATCGCCTCACCGAAACAATTGGGCGAAATCATGTTCGAGCGCCTGCACATCGATGAGAAGGCCAAGAAAACCAAGACGGGGCAGTATGCCACAGGCGAAGATGTGCTTCAAAAGCTATCACACAAGCATCCTATCATCCAAATGATTTTGGACTACCGCTCGTTCACCAAGCTGAAGTCGACTTATCTGGATGCCCTGCCGGCCTTGGTTAACCCGAAGGACGGACTCATCCACACCTCCTACAACCAAGCCGTTACCGCAACGGGGCGCTTGAGTTCCAACAATCCTAACCTTCAGAATATCCCTGTGCGTACCGAGAAAGGCCGCGAGATCCGTCGTGCCTTCGTGCCACGCAGCGAAGCCTATACCCTTCTGGCCGCCGATTATAGCCAAATCGAGTTGCGCATCATCGCCCATTTGAGCCAAGACCCTGCCATGGTCAATGACTTCAACCTCGGTCACGACATCCATGCAGCCACGGCGGCCAAGGTGTTCCATGTGCCCATGGAACAAGTCACCAAAGAGCAACGTAGCCGTGCCAAGGCGGTCAACTTCGGCATTATCTACGGCATGTCGGCCTTTGGTCTGGCGGAACGCATGGAGCTCTCGCGCAGCGAAGCCGCCGACATCATCAAAAAGTACTTCGAGGAGTATGCGGGCATCAAGGAATACATGAACCGCAGCATCGCCTTGGCGCGTGAACGCGGCTATGCCGAGACCATCTTAGGCCGCCGTCGTTATCTGCGCGACATCAACGGCGCGAACAGCGTGGTGCGCGGCTTCGCCGAGCGCAACGCCATCAACGCGCCCATCCAAGGCAGCTCGGCTGACATGATCAAGATTGCCATGATCGGCATACATCAAGAGCTGGAACGCTTGAAGATGCAGTCGAAGATGATCCTTCAGGTGCACGACGAATTGGTCTTCGACGCGCATCTCGATGAACTCGACACGCTTAAGGCCATCGTTCAGGATAAGATGGTGAATGCCTTGCCGCTGTCAGTGCCGGTCATCGTTGAAATGAATACTGGGGACAACTGGCTGGAGGCGCATTGATTTCCTATCACCCCTACGGGGTTCTATTGACCATAACGCAAATAGGCGAGGGTTCACACCCCCGCCTATTTTCCGTCGTCCCTACGGGACTTAACCTACCGAGCAACCAGGGGCCACCAAGTCACTAGGCGTCAGCAGTACAAGACGGCCGTCCTTGTCCTCGGCGGAGAGAATCATGCCCTCGCTCACCACACCCTTCAACTTGCGTGGCTCGAAGTTGGCGACGAAGCAGACCTGCTTGCCTACCAGCTTCTCGGGCTCAGTGTAATATTTGGCGATACCGCTCACGATGGTGCGCTTCTGCATGCCGTCGTCGATGAGGAACTGCAACAGCTTGTCGGCCTTCGGCACCTTCTGGCACTCGATGATGGTACCCACACGGACATCCACTTTCATGTAGTCATCGAAACTGACCACAGGCTTCACCTCGGCTGGTTTCCAGGCGTTCAGCTGGTTGGCTTTCTTGGTATCCTCCAATTTCTGCAGCTGGGCAGCCACCACGCTGTCTTCAATCTTCTCGAACAACAGTTCAGGTTGGTTGATGACATGGCCTTCAGGCAGCAGAACGGTGTTCTCGGCATCATTCCAACCCTTCACTTCCAGACCAATCATCTGTTGCAATTTCTTCGCGCTGAAAGGCAGGAAAGGTTCGCTCAAGATGGCGAGATGTGCCACAATCTGCAACGACAGGGCCATCACGGTCTTCACGCGCTCAGGGTCGGTCTTGATTTGCTTCCAAGGCTCGTTGTCGGTGAGGTACTTGTTACCCAGACGGGCCAAGTTCATCAGCTCGGAGAGGGCCTCGCGGAACTTGTAGGTGTCCAACAGATGACCGATTTTGGCGGGATAGGCATTCATCTCCTCGATGACGGCATTGTCGGTGTCATTGAGGTTGCCTAAGGCAGGCACGGCACCTTCATAATATTTGTGCGTCAACACCAAGGTGCGGTTGACAAAGTTGCCAAAGATGGCCAACAACTCGTTGTTGTTACGGTCCTGATAGTCCTTCCAAGTGAAGTTGTTGTCCTTGGTCTCGGGAGCGTTGGCGGTCAAAACATAGCGCAACACATCCTGTTTGCCAGGGAACTCCTGCAGGTATTCGTGCAGCCACACGGCCCAGTTGCGCGAGGTCGAGATCTTGTCGTTCTCGAGGTTGAGGAACTCGTTGGCAGGGACGTTGTCGGGCATGATATAGTCGCCATAGGCTTTCATCATGCAGGGGAAGATGATGCAGTGGAACACAATGTTGTCCTTGCCGATGAAATGCACCAGCTTGGTCTCGGGGTCTTTCCACCATTTCTCCCAATTGTCGCCGCGTTGTTCGCAGATTTCCTTGGTATTGGAGATGTAACCAATAGGTGCGTCGAACCACACATACAGCACCTTGCCTTCGGCGCCCTCAATCGGGACGGGGACGCCCCAGTCGAGGTCGCGGGTGACGGCACGAGGTTGCAAACCGCCGTCGAGCCAGCTCTTTACTTGGCCGTAGACGTTGCTCTTCCACTCTTTGTGGCCTTCGAGGATCCATTCACGGAGCCAGCCCTCATATTGGTCGAGAGGCAGGTACCAGTGCTTGGTCGGCTTCTTCACCAAGGCCGCGCCGCTGAGTTGCGAGTGCGGGTTGATGAGTTCATCGGGGCTCAAGGAAGAACCACATTTCTCACATTGGTCGCCGTAGGCGCCATCGGCACCGCATTTCGGGCAAGTGCCCACAATATATCTATCGGAAAGGAACTTCTGACGTTCAGGATCGAAATATTGCTCCGTTTCCTTCTCGATGAACTTTCCTTCGTTGTAGAGTTTCTTGAAGAACTCTTGGGCCGTGGCACGATGCATTTTCGAAGAGGTGCGCGAGTAGATGTCGTAGCTGATGCCCAGCTCCTCGAACGACTTCTTGATGATTTCGTGGTAACGGTCAACGATATCCTGTGGTGTGCAGCCTTCCTTCTCAGCCTTGATGGTAATCGGCACGCCGTGCTCGTCGGAACCACCGACAAACAGGACATCCTCGCCACGCATTCGCAGATAGCGGACATAAGTGTCGGCGGGGATGTAGACGCCAGCAAGGTGACCGATGTGGACGGGGCCATTGGCATAAGGCAAGGCTGTAGTTACGGTGTAACGTTTGAAGTGCTTGTTCGTTGATTCCATAGTGTTATGTATTTGAAAAACGGGTGCAAAGGTAAATATATTTGTCGAAATGAAAGAAGATTGGCATAAAAAAGGTCGGCGGTTTGTGCCACCGACCTATTATAATTGGTCTGCTCCGTGCGTCGCAGTGACGCGAAGCAGGTCAAATCATCTCACCACTATTTTCTGCGTCTTCACACCATCACCATTCACGAGGCGGATAACATACATTCCTGGTGCTACATCAAGTCGTTTCTGAATGTTGCCACTGAAGGTCTCGTTACTGAGCATTCGACCCATCATGTCGAACACTTGCAGGGTGGTTTCTTCTTTGACTCCGAAAATGCTGAAGTTACCATTGCTGTTGATAAAGCTGAAACTATCGTTGTCAACGCTGCTACCAGTGGCAAATACCAACTTGAAGCGGCTTTCATAGTCTGTTGTAGTAGAATTAAAAGTATAGCTTGGCGTGCTGAGCAAGTCGACATCTATACCCGACTTGTTGTCAAAAAGGTGCAAGTAACTAAACTCGACATTGTCAAAGCTAAGACTTAAAGTGTAGGAGCCATTCTGGTCAGCGCGGAAATTGATAGGCATTTCGCCTTGACCTCCTGAGGTGATGACAGCGTAGTCCTGACCATTCTGCGGTATGTATACCTTGGCACTTTCAGTTCTAAATTGGAATTTGGGTAATACATCTCCTTCATCAAAACGAAGGATAGCACGGTCAATAGTAGTCGTGATGCCGCTTCTCTCCTCTACGCGGTCGATGTTAATGGTCAATTGTTCGTTGCATCTGGTAGGAGGCATAGTGCTAAAGGTCAATTGTTCACCATCCGTCTCGGTATACACGAAGATGCCTTCCATCGCCTCAATAGCTGAGCCTGTACCCGCTTCAAAGCCTGAGCCATTTGCATTCATCCTATAGAAAGCCCTATCACCAAGATAGGCAGGAACACTGAACGGGTTGCCCACAAGGTTCCATCCTTTAGAAGGTGCACTCTCATCATAAACCAAGGTAACTTCGCCGTTCCCGCTGTAAGGCGTACCCATAAAGCTAAGCGTAACATCCTCTGCACTTGCATAGAGGTAACCTCTACCGGATTCAAGGTTGAAATGGTAGTGGTCACCTATTTGCTTCCAGTTTTCCCACTCTTTGACTTGATTTGTTGTTGGGTTAATGATTGGGCTCGAGTTGAAACGGTAGAGGTCAAAGTTCGGGAGATTGTTATTAATAAGGTATGTGACATCACCAGGATTGGTTTCACCAGCCAGCGGAGAGGCAATCAAATACCAGCCTTCTTCATTTGTATGGTAAGCAGCGATTTCCTTGGTGAATACGGGAATCTGTTCCACAACAATATCGTCGATTAAAACACGGCTATCATATCCAGCACTGGGAATTTCCATCAGAATTGCGATACGGTCGCCTGTACCCTCATAACCATTCAGATTGATAGTATATGGAACATAACCCATTATAAACGGAGTTATGGTTGCCATTGCAGTGAAAGTACTTACGTCAGTTCCCTCCATCACACCGACTTTAAATGTGCTTATGTAGTTAGGACCATACATTCTTGCATTGAGTCTTACACGCAATTCATTGATATTCTGCATTGGAGGCAATATTACGTATTGCGGTTGAGGATCTTCTGTTCCTATAGTATTGTATATATTGAAAATCAAGCTATTGGGTACGCTGTTAGCAAAATTAAAGCTGGTGGTGTAATAAATGGTCGGAAAAACTCCGTTCGGATAGGCTGTAGATTCGTTGAAGTAATCCCAACATTGAGGCAAAAGATGCACCGCTGATGGAACCCAAGATGAAGCCACCGCATAACTATCAAAGTTCTCGGAGTACGGAACGCTGACCATTTCAGGACACTCTGTCATAAAACGAATCGTTGTCATGGCACTCTCATACTCTCCGTAAAGTGCTTTGACGCGGAAGTCGTATTCAGTAATGGGAGCCAAGCCGCTGATTTCCGCTAAAGTATCCGTCGTGTTCGACCAATCTGTAGGCCATTCATTGCTTGACGCCAATTTAAACTGGTAAACATACCCAGTAACGTTGTTACTCGGAGCCGTCCACGAGAAATCGGCGCTAGTAGTGGTGATGTTGACTATATTAATAGAATCCACTTTCGGACAGACTGAGGGCAGGTAGTTGAAAGTCAACTTGGGAAGATTTTTGTTTCTAAAACGGCTAAGATTACCCGAAGAATTAATAGCTACGGCATATACAGTCGTATAAGAAGAGCCGGAAACACCATACCAACGCGTAACGACCCCTGTACCCATCACAGTCTCCCGAAAACCTATCAAAAGATTGCCTCCATTGTAGACGAATTCATCATCGAGTTCGATTACCATCTGATAGTTATTAATGCTGAGACTTCCGCAATAGACCTGAGTCAGATCGTTCCAGTCGTACAGAGTAGCCGTGGCGAACGAAGTATTGTACAATTCAGCCACATACACGGTATATTCGGCTTCGCCCCAGCTTATGTTTTGGTTATAGCTGTAAAAAGTCAGCCTTCTCACCTGTCCGCCAGTCATTTCTTGTAAGCTTGTGGCAGGGATAATAAACTGGCAGTGTGATCCATAAGTGACATTTTGGCCGACGAAAGGTACATAATAATTAGTGGTGGATGCACTTTCATTTAAAGTGAAATCCACATAATCAGTACTGCTAACGAACGTCTGCGCAATTGCAGCCATCGGCACATAAAGCGCCAATAATAGCAATAGAAGTACACGATTTATCTTCATAATGTATAAATTAATATAACAGTTGTTCAGTTGTTTAAAAATAAATGGCGGGCAAATATAGGGATAAATATTTAACTGAGAACATTTTGCCCAAAAAAAAATGCTAATTTTTTGCCAGCAGCACTTTTGTATCAAGTGTATACCATAAATTAAAAATAGTACCTTAAAACTGTATAATATTGATATTCAATTACTTAAATTCTGATTTATTTCATATTGTATAATATCACTCAAATCACAAAGAAAACATAACAATAAAACCGAAATACATCCGTTAAACCGTCAAATTGACATATTAAAAATTGTTCTATGAAACCTTCTTTTTTTTGTCGATGGCTCGTCTTCATCAGTGGGTTGTTGGTTTGTGTGCCGACATTCGCACAAAAACGCACCATCAGTGGTTATGTGATGGATGCTGCCAGCAAGGAAACTCTCATCGGAGCAACCATTGTCGACAAAAATTCAGGAAAAGGATGTGCCACAAACAGTTACGGCTTCTATACACTAACTTTGAACCAAGGTCAAATCGACCTGCAAATCTCTTATGTAGGCTACACACAACAGAACAAGGCTCTTGATTTGAAAGAGAATATCAGCCTCAACTTCGCCCTTGAGACCAATACGACTTTGGATGAAGTTGTGGTGGAAGGCACCCGCGCCACAGTGAGTGCCCGCAGTCCGCAGATGAGCGTGGTGGAGTTGCCCGTGCAGCAAATCAAGAGCATCCCTACCCTATGTGGCGAGGCCGATGTGCTGAAAGCCATCCAATTGTTGCCTGGTGTGCAAAACGGATCGGAAGGCTCGGCAGGCATGTATGTGCGCGGCGGCGGTCCAGATGAGAACCTGCTTTTGCTCGACGGCGTGCCCGTCTATAATGTCAACCACATGATGGGCTTTTTCTCCGTCTTCAACCCCGATGCCTTGAAAAATGTCACCTTGTATAAAGGCAGCTTCCCGGCACATTTTGGTGGACGCCTCTCATCGGTGGTCGACATCCGCATGAAGGAAGGCGACATGCAGCAATACCACGGCAATGTAAGTGTGGGACTGATTTCATCGAAGCTCAATTTGGAAGGTCCCATCTTGAAAGACAAGCTCTCATTCAACCTTTCCTTCCGCCGCACCTACAGCGACTTGCTGATGAAACCCGCCCTCTGGATTGCCAAGTCGCAACTGGAGGAAGTCAACAAGCTGAAGGCTGGCTATTATTTCTACGACTTCAACGGCAAACTCAACTGGAAGATTTCCGACAAGGACCGACTCTATCTGAGTTTCTACTCGGGCGACGACGCCATCTATCTCGGCATAAAGAACAAAGACTACGCTTATGGTGAAGTCCAATATCAAAACTACCTCAACATGGACTGGAAATGGGGCAACAAAGTGGCTGCCCTGCGATGGAACCATGTCATATCGCAGCAACTCTTCATGGACGCCTCAGTCAACTACACTCAATACCGCCACAACCTGGGTATGGGCATCACGGAAGAGAATGTTTATCATTATCAAGAAAGCACCGCCACCATCAAAGATGAATTCAACATGGCCTACAAGTCGGGCATCAACGACCTGACGGCCAAAGTCGACTTCGACTACACACCCCTGCCCAACCACGAAATCCGTTTCGGCGGCAATTACACCTACCATATGTTCCGTCCAGAAGTGCAGGCAATGAAGATCGTTGCAGGCAATGAGACCGAAGTCGATACTACGGCAGGTTCGCCCAAGGTGTTTGCCCATGAGACCGCCTTTTATGCAGAGGACAACATGACTTTGGGTGATATCTTCCGTGTGAACGCAGGTGTGCATTACTCCACCTTCACCGTCGAGGGCAAGACCTACCAAAGCGTGCAGCCGCGCCTCAGCACCAGCGTGATGCTGGCCTCCAATCTTTCACTCAAGGCAGGCTATGCCTATATGACGCAGTATGTTCACTTGCTCTCCAACAGCAGCCTCAGCCTGCCCACCGACCTTTGGGTGCCCGTCACAGCCAACATCGTACCGATGAACGCCCATCAGGTGTCGTTGGGTGCCTTTTATGAATTGCCTCGCTTATTCGACATCTCCGTTGAAGGCTACTACAAATCCATGAATAACCTGTTGGAATACAAGGATGGTGCCTCGTTCTTCGGCTCTTCGGAGCGCTGGGATGAGAAAGTCTGTATGGGCAAAGGCTGGGCCTACGGTGTAGAGTTGCTTGTGCAACGCAGCTTCGGCAAGACAACGGGCTGGGTCGGCTACACCTGGGCACACGCCAAGCGACAGTTCGACCGTGAAGGTATGGTCCTCAACCAAGGGAAGGTGTTTCCCGCCAAATACGACCGCCGTCACGACCTCAGCATCACCGTGCAGCATAAGTTCAGCGACCGTTTCGACCTCAGTGGCACATGGGTCTTCAGCAGCGGCAACTGCGGCACGCTTGGCACACAGGTTTACGAAGGCCTGCTCGATGAATGGGGCAACATCTATTCTATCAACGCCTTGGAACGCAACAACTTCCGCTTGGGCAGCTACCACCGTTTGGATGTGGGTATGAACTTCCACAAGCAAAAGAAATATGGCACCCGTACTTGGAACATCAGCGTCTACAATGCCTACAACCACAACAACCCCTTCATCATCTACACTGATTATAAATGGGATGAGGCCACGCTAACGGAAAAGAAAGTGCTGATGCAGGCGAGTTTGTTCCCGATTATTCCGTCGGTGAGTTATAGTTATAAATTCTAAAACAATGATACAAAAACACAACTGGGATTCTCAACCATCACGCCTTTTACCCTCATGGCGGAGCAGCATCCGCCATCTCTTATGCGCAAAGAAGTCGCTATCGCATAAGAGATTGCGGGTCAAGCCCGCAATGAGGGTTAACGGCTGGATTATCGCTACAATGTCCTGTTTACTCCTCACATCCTGCGAGAAAGAAATCGAATTCAACGGTGAGCAGACCGACCCGAAATTGGTGATCAACAGCCTCATGGAGCCTGGACAACCCGTCAATGCTGCCATCAGTAAGAGTTTCTTTTTCTTGGACAACCATGCCAACACGACTGCTCCTGATGACCTTGTGGCCACGCTCTATGTGAATGGCAACTTACTTGGCGAGATGACTCCACATAATGACACCGTGGTCAGCTACGACATTTGGGATCCAAACGACCCGAATCTTGGCCATATCAGGAAAGTCTATACCTATGATTATTGTCCCGCTGTAGGCGACATCATCAAAATTACGGCTTCGGCTAATGGTTTTGATGATGTGGAGGCCGAAACAAGTCCACTCCCCAATGCCATAGAGGCTCAATTGAGCGCAGATGTGGCTCATTGGGACTCATGGTATGAGCATATCTATAATAATGAGACTTTTGAAGAGGAAGCAGACAGTTTGTTAAGAATGTCTGCAGAGGTGACTTTGACGCTTGAACTCACCGACCCCAACCCCAGGCAAGTCGATTGTTTCAAGATTTACATCCCAAGCCGGAAGAACGACCATCCGTTGAAAAACAGCTACGATTGTTCTTTTGAATATGACGACCCCATTTTTGGCTCTGCGCTTCCCGACAATGAATACATCGATTTCAGCGACCTCGACACAAAGCCCTTAGGAGTGTTCACCGATGTGCTATTCGACGGTAAGTCTTATCAACTTAAAGTCAAAATGACGGTTTGGTTAACTGTGGACGAGGAATTCGACCCAGCATTCTTCCAATTGCCCATTAAGTTGGAACATCTCTCAAAAGAATACTACAACTACTTGTACACATGCGACCAAGGCGATTTGTCCATGCAGTTGTATGCCGAGCCCATCCAGACCTATTCCAATGTGAAGGGCGGTTATGGTATCGTTGCAGGTCATACAGTGGACACATTGTGGTTTGCCTTGCCGTTGGAAGAATAATGCACGAATACGACACGCCAAAGACAACGAAGAAATAACCTTGTAATAGAAAACGAGAAAAAAACTGCAACATATTCAATTATTTGCCTACATTTGCACTTTTATAAAGTGAAGTGAAATGAATATCATAATAGCCGGAGACGGAGAAGTAGGCATGCATTTGGCGGAAGCCTTGGTGCGCAGCAACCATAACATAACCATCGTGGACCCGCACGAGGAACTGCTGAAGATGATGGAATCGCACAGCGATCTGATGACCATCACTGGCGACTCCACCTCGACCGCCGTACTACAACGCGCCAACGTGAAACGCGCTGACTTGGTCATTGCTGTGCTGCACGACGAGCACATCAACCTGCTGACGGGCATCATCGCCAAAAAACTCGGCGCCAAGAAAGTCATCGCGCGTGTCAACACAATGGAGAACCTCAGCCCCGAAGTATGGCGTATGTACCAAGACCTCGGCATCGACGGTCTACTTTCTCCTGAAGACATTGCCGCGCAAGAGATTATCTCGCTGTTGAAGAAAAACGCCTCTTCCGAGACCTACGACTTTGCGGGCGGCAATCTGCAACTCTTCATGGTGAAACTCGAACCCGAAGCCGAAATTCTTGGCAAGACCGTCGACGAGGTTGTCGACCAATATGAGCATATTGAGTTTCGCATCGCTGCCATTCACCGCCGCCAAAACACTTTCGTGCCACAAGGCGACGAGGTGTTCCAAGTGGCCGATATGGTGTATGTGGTCACCAAGCCACACGCCATCAAAGACATCATCAAGTTGAGCGGCAAGAAACAAATCAATATCCACAACGTAATGATTGTGGGTGGTGGACGAGTGGGACGCATTACAGCTAAACGCCTTGAGAAGGAGCTGAACATCAAGATTTTGGAAATCGACAAAGAGCGTTGTATGGATTTGACCAACTACCTCTCGGAGGCTTTGGTCGTCAATGCCGATGCCCGCAACCTCGACCTGCTCGAGGACGAGGGCATTAAGGACATGGATGCTTTTATTGCCGTCAGCGACAACACCGAGACCAACATCCTAACTTGTCTCCAGGCCAAGGCGTTTGGCGTGAAGAAGACCATTGCCCTTGTCGAGAACATCGATTACATCGACATCTCGCAAAACATCGGCATCGACTCCATCATCAACAAGAAACTCATCGCCGCCAGCTACATGGTGAAATACACCCTCGGCGCTAAGGTCTCCACGTTGAAGAGCCTCAGCGGCATTGACGCTGACATCGTAGAGTTTGAGGTCAGGGCGGGTTCGGCAGTCACGCGCAAGCCCATCGGACAGCTGCCTATGCCCACCGATGCCATCATTTGCGGCATCACCCGTGACGGCGAGAGCTTCATTGCCACCGACGACTTCCAAATCGAAACCGACGACCAAGTGGTGGTGCTGGCCTTGCCTGCTGGTATTCCCGCTGTTGAACGTTTGTTCCATTAGAAAAGTCGGCGTTTCGACAGGCTCAACGACCTTCACTCGCTGAGGTCCCTGAGCCGTCGAAGGGCCGAACTAGAAATAAAGTAATGAAGTGGAAAACTAAAATAAACCACCCCTTAGTCCTCCGCATCGAAGGCCAGTTGTTGCTCATTGAAGGCCTCTTCATGCTGACGGTGCTTCCTGTGACCTATCTCCACCACGGGTTGTATGCCTTCAGTATGCCCTTCTCGGCCCTCATCACCCTGCTGACTGGCTTCATCCTGCTCATCGCCACCCGGAACCACAAAGACGAAAAAACCAGTTCACGCGACGGCGTCTATGTCGTCTGTATCTCATGGCTTGTGCTCTCGTTGTTCGGTGCCATGCCTTTCCTGCTCAGCAAGAGCGTGCCCAACTTTACCGACGGATTCTTTGAAGCGCTATCAGGTTTTACCACCACTGGCGCCACCATTCTCACCAACATCGAGTCCGTCCCGAAAGACATCCTCCTCTGGCGCAGTATGACGCAATGGATTGGTGGCTTGGCTATCATCGTGTTCTCGTTGGCCATCCTGCCCTACCTCGGCATGAGTGGTATGCAGCTCTTCGTTTCCGAAATCAACGACATCACTTACGACAAACTGCACCCGCGCATTATGCACACGGTGAGACGTATATGGTTTATCTACTTGTTTTTCACACTGTTGGAAACGTTGCTGCTCTATTGGGGCGACATGGACTTCTACGATGCCCTCTGCCACTCGTTAAGCACCATCAGTTCGGGAGGTTTCTCCACGCGGACAGCCAACATCGGTGCGTTTTCCAACTATTCCCAAGTCGTGATTACCATCTTCATGGTACTGTCGGGCTGTAACTTCTCCCTGCTTCTGCTCTCTTTGAGTTGGAAGTCATTCAGGATATTGAAAAACCAGGAATTTAGAACCTTCCTGCTCTCCACCATCTTTTTTGGCATCGGCATCGGCTTGGTGCTGCTGTTCGGTTGCCACAAGAGCTTCGGCACATCCTTCCGTGAGTCGTTCTTCAGTGTCATTTCAGCTTTCACCACTACTGGCTTTTTCGTCAGCGACTACACGGCTTGGCCTGTTTTCCTATGGGTCATCCTTTTCCTGCTGATGTTCATTGGTGCATGTTCAGGTTCCACCTCGGGTGGCGTCAAGATCTTCCGCCACCTCATTTTCGTCAAGAACTCAGTATTGGAGCTCAAGCGTATCATCCATCCTAACGCCGTCTTGCCCGTAAAAGTAAATGGAAAGGCCATCTCCACCAGCGGCGTCTACAAGCACATTACCTTCATCTTCGTCTATTTTCTGGTCTTTCTCCTTGGTGCCGTCATCCTGTTGGCTATGGGCATCGACATTGAGACCGCCTTAGGCGCTTCGGTGGCCACGCTGAGCAATGTGGGTACGGGTCTCGGGCAAGTGGGTCCAGGCGGATCGTATGTCATCTTCCCTTTGACCGCCAAATGGCTGCTGATGCTCTTCATGCTCCTTGGTAGGGTGGAGCTTTTCTCGCTGATCACACTGCTTTCGCGGAGTTTCTGGAGAAATTAAAAAAAGAGGATGTGCCAATTTTTGACACATCCTCCCATGTTATTCATTTACAGCTTACTTAATTGGTTTGAAGTTACTAAAAGGTATACTAATAGAAACCACAAACTCAATACCGTTATTGTTACGCGAGCTTTCAGGAGCCAGTATGTAGGGGGATGGATTTAGCAAGGTGGCTTCACCACCAAGTTCGTCCTTCGAAAACGTGTCAAAAAAACCGATGCTGTATCCAGCCTCTGCAGCCAACGACATACGAAATTGTCCAAGGTTCAATGGCAGTTCAATACCAATTCCACCAATTGCTGCAATATCGTAGGAACTTATGTTAGCGTCCGAGATTTCCGTGGAAATCTCTCCCGTTTGATTTGATTTGTAGGTGATTCCTCCATCACGCGCAAGACATAACTCAGGGGCGACAAAGATGTATGGATTAATCGCTGAATGTGGCGCAATTGAAACAATCAAAGGAAGACGAAAATCGACATATTTAGCATCCATTTTATAAGTGATGTCTTCATATTTCAGAGATACACCACGGCCAATATAATCGACTTCAGGACGAATGGCAAAATGGTCACAGACCCGATAGGTCAAGAAGAAACCATATTGGTCTTGCCAGTGATCTTTGTGGGTATAGATGTCATATATTCCACTTGAATAGTTCATGTCGGCATGGTTTCTTCCCATTCGGAATCCAAATTCTGTCTTATTGTTGGAATTCTGTGCTACCAGCTTTTCGTTAAACAACTGGCACAATGCAACAAATACTAAAGTTGCGATGATGATACTCTTCTTCATAATGCTGTTCTTTTTCAGGATTAATACTCGAATTTGATTAAGAAATCTCTTTCACCTCTGACTTCATGGTCTTGTGAAAGCACTGTTACTTTTAAAGTGTGAAACTGTCCGTCAATAAGCGACTCGGGAACAGTAAGGTAAATAGAATAGGAATGCTGCATAGCACCCGTCACCGGAAGGTCATAAAGCGAAACGCCAGTGAAGTATGAACTTGCATAAAGCACCGTACCGCCTGTGTATTCCGACAGCAGCCAAGGCATCTCATAAGAACCCGTCTGATAGGAATAGTAATTTGGAGTTTCACTAAAAACTGTGTGTACCGTACCCTGCTGAGGTGTCCAATTTCCCTTTACAGGGTTAACGTATTCAACCGACCAATCATCATTAAAATTGGGTTGATTAGGTTCATCAGTGAAGTTGACATAAATGCGATTTGCGCCACTACGGAAGGTGAAATAATCATTGGCAAAACGCAAGGCCATCACTCCACATTCGCCATAGACATCGCCATAAGCACTAGCTAAGCTTTGTAAACTTGATGCATTCACACCACCAAAATGCTGTGTTCTATTTGTTCCATAACCATAGTTCAAGAAATCATCCAATCCATTTTGGTCGGTAAAGTCAATTCCACCGTTCACATATCCATATTCAGAATAGCCTACACATCCAAATCGGATGTCGATGTTTGAATTGGCCAAGCTATCTGCCCAATCAAGAATGTCACGAGCGACGGCATCTGCCTCTTGAGACATACTGCCTGAATTATCCACAAGAAAAACCAAATCAAACTTATGTATGGTCTCATCATCCGTATGGTTCTTTACCAAGATACCTTTTGGCATATCGTCAAGTGACACCCATACATTCTGATTTGATAATCCGGTTCCATATAAATCCAGCCATTCGTTAGTGTTTGGATTCATGATGCCCGTCATGTCAAAGCGATAAACGACCAAACCTTGTTCTTCGTCCTCTCCTTCACACTGATAATTAGGAATAACAGCATTCGGATCGTCGATAGTCGGGTTGATTGTCGCTGAGTAGTCATTCGGAATTTCTCCGATGGTAAACGGGGTAGGAAGACCTATAGTATCGTCTTCATCTTTCAGGCAACTTGTCAAGCCTGTAATACTAATCAATGCTACAGATAATACTGTAAGAAATCTTTTACTCTTTTTCATTTTTTTATGTATTTATTGGTTTGAATTTCTGTTTAAGTTAAATGTGCAGGTTGAGGGATGACAGGCACACAAAAAAAGTATTGCACTATTTCGCTTTCTCCATGAGACATTTGGCTACTTCACTTTTTCCTGTTTTATAGTGTGCATATCGCTTAATCGTTCATAGGCATAAGTGTTTGATTTGTATTTTTGACCATTAGAGTAGGCTCATCCAAAGAATTAGTCCAGAAAAATAGAAAAACCTTTATCGAAGACTTTTATAGTACATATAAAACATTGTATATCAAAAAAGTACCAAAGCCTTCAAAATGCACCTATTTCATTGGCGACAATGGTTGGTTGAAGGATTTCGGTGGCTTTTTTGGCATTTTTCCTCGAGAATTGTGTGATTTCACCGCTTTCCACGATACCCAGCACCTGAGGTTCATTCATGGCATCAGGAGCTTTACGAACCTCCTGCCAGCGTACAAGCCTGGAGTTACGAGTGATAAAATCAGGAGCGTTGGTGTCGAGATAAAGCTATAATCCGTTTTGGCTCGATTTTTGTAATGAAATCACTTTGTAACTTCAAAATGAGACAGTTATGAAAACGAGCAATTTTAATAAGCGAGTTCTGGTCACAGTGGCCATCGCTTTCCTTTGCTGCTCTTCAGCAAAGACACAAAATTCAAAAGAATGGTCCATTATTCCTTATACAAAAATAGGGTATGTATTGGATGGTACAGTATCGTTGGATGAGGTTTATCACGCGAATGTGGGCGTGAACGCAAAAGTCAGCTTCAACAAGCATTGGTCGTTGCTGGCAGGCGTTGAGTACAATTACCGATGGGGCTTTAACACGCATGACGGTTGGTTCATAGTTGCTGACCGTAGGGAAGGCCTCCAGCATTTCTTACGCGTCCCTGTGTGTGCCGAGTTCACACACAAATGGTTTTATGCTGACGCTGGACTGTTTGTGGAACGGGCGACGAACACACGTTTTGATGCCAACGAGACTATTGATTTTGGTATAGGCCCAGAAGTGGAATTAGGTGGACGCATACGGCTGTCGGAAGACGATCATCTCCGCATAGGCTGGCAAACACAACTTTGTGTTACTCATAGGACCGAAGGAGACCAATCCGCTTTTTATGGTGGTTTCTTCGGTTACCTTCTTACGGTGGGTTATGAGCACCGGTTTTAAACCAAATCTCTAAATCAACAAGTCATGAAAACAATCAATTTCAGTAATCGTATACTGGTCACTTTGTCCATAGCTTTCCTATGCTGTTTTTCTGCAAAGGCGCAAGATAAAGGTGATTGGTCGCTAATCCCTCATGTAAAGTCGGGGGTGGCCATTGACTTTCTTTATTTCCCTTATGACGGAATGTTTCGTGCCGACGCGGGAATAGATGCCAAATACAACTTCAATTCCTACCTGTCGCTGCTGGCCGGCATTGAGTACGAATACCGGAAAGACCATTCCGACAATCCCGCGAATTGGTCCGGGGAAACAGGTCCTGGTCATCACCATTACTTCCGTGTCCCTGTGCGCGTTGAGTTCACCTATAAATGGTTCTATGTGAATTTCGGTCCCTATCTAGAGCGGAGCACCCAACCTTGGCTCACCGAAAGATGTCATGAGGACTTCGGTTTCGGCACTTCAACGGAACTTGGTGGGCGCATCAATCTGTCGGACAACAGCCATCTTCGTCTGGGCCTCCAAAACCAAATGGGCTTCAATAGCGTCACCTATCACACATCTTACCAAGAGAAGGAGCATTGGACATGCAAATCGTTCATCGACGCCATGCTCTCGGTGGGATATGAGTATCATTTTTAAAACTACTAGACTATGAAAACCACATTGAAAATCATGATGTTGCTTCTTGTTTCGGCAGCACTGGGTTCCTGCGTAAAAGACGCTGATGACATGCAGTATCTGGATCCAGGGACCAATAAACTCTACTTTATCAACAGCCACGTCACTATGACTTGCCACTTTGAGCCTCCTTTTGAGGACCATTATTCCATTGTGGCAAATTCTGGTGGCTTGTTTGGTTCCACATACACCTTCCGTTTTGAGGACATCCCATACGAGATGTTGGGTAGAGTCGTTGATTTGACAGAGAAGTCGGACCTCACGCTGCATTTCGAATTCGCCAATCGCATAGAGTGGTCATCCTCGCCCGAAGGTGTGAGCGGCTCCTTTACTGAAGCAGGAACCCATATTAAGACAGAATACCCCGACGAATCGCCTTTCAAGAACGGAAAGATGTATCTTACCGAGGACGAGAACGGCATCACCTTCATTCTCCGTGGTGTCCTTCAGGACGGCAAACCCATTCGAATGGAGCTGTTTGCGCCAGTGCAGCAATGATAACACCTTCAACATCAAAGCCATCGAAAGCGATTTCGGTGGCTTTTTTTTGTGAAGTGCGACAAAAATTTATAATTTTGCCTGCATAAAACTTCACAAATATGAAAAAAAATCTTCTCTTTGCGCTCCTTATGTTTTGCGTGAGCGCCTTTGCACAAAAGCAATACACCTTGCAATCGCCCGACAAGGACATCACCGTTACCATTGAAGCGGGTGAACAACTCACTTATTCCGTCACGCATGGCACCACTTGCGTGTTGACGCCTTCGCCTATCGGGATGCAACTCGGCGACGGGACTATGCTCGGCACCAAACCTGTCGTGAAAAGCGCTAAGACACGCTCCGTTAACCAAACCTTGGCCTCACCGCTCTATAAAAGAGCCGAAATTCCCGAGGTCTACGAAGAACTGACCCTGACCTTCAAAGGCAACTACAAAGTCATCTTCCGTGCCTACAATGCTGGCGTTGCCTACCGTTTCGAGACCGACTTCCGCAAACCTATCATCATCAAAAACGAAACCGCCGACTTCAATTTCGACGCCGATTATCAAGGACTTATCCCATATGTCCTCAGACGTGCCGGACAAGAAGGCGACCTTATCCAACAGCAGTTCTACAACTCATTTGAGAACACTTATACCCGCACCAACCTGAGCCAAATGGACTCCGAAAAGCTGGCCTTCCTGCCCTTATTGGTCGAACTCAAGGATGGTAAGAAAGCCGTCATCACCGAGGCCGACTTGGAGGACTTCCCTGGACTGTATCTCTATAACCCAAAAAGCGGTAACGGCCTCTCCGCTATGCACGCCGGCTATCCCAAGACCCGCGAGCAAGGCGGCCATAATAACCTGCAATGGCTGGTGAAGGAACGTGAGAACTACATCGCCAAGACCGCTGGCAAACGTGCCTTCCCTTGGCGTATCATCACCATCTCTGAAAATGACAAGGAACTGGCCGACAACGACTTGGTCTACCTCTTGGCCTCACCCAACCGCATTGGCGACGTTTCTTGGATCCAACCTGGAAAAGTGGCTTGGGACTGGTGGAACGCCTGGAACATCTATGGCGTTGACTTCAATGCGGGCATCAATAACAACACCTATAAATATTATATCGACTTCGCCTCGCAATACGGCATCGAATATGTCATCTTGGACGAAGGGTGGGCCGTCAACAAACAAGCCGACCTCTTCCAAGTGGTGCCCGAGATAGACATCAAGGAACTCGTGGACTATGGCGCGGAGCGCAACGTGGGCATCGTGCTTTGGGTAGGCTATGCCGCTATTAACAAGGACATGGAACACGTCTGCCAACACTATGCCGACCTGGGTGTGAAAGGCTTCAAGGTCGACTTCATGGATGGCGACGACCAGATGATCGTCGACTTCTACTACCGTATGGCGGAGACCGCAGCCCGTCACCACCTCTTTATTGACTTCCATGGCGCTTACAAGCCCACGGGACTCAACCGCACCTATCCCAACGTGCTCAACCATGAAGGTGTGTACGGTCTGGAACAAGCCAAATGGGACAACGAGAGTGACCTCGTCCTTAACGAAGTCACCATCCCCTTCATCCGCATGTTGGCCGGCCCGTTAGACTACACCCAAGGCGCGATGAAAAACGCCAACAAAAACAATTTCGCCGCTATCTACACCGAGCCAATGAGCCAAGGCACACGTTGCCGCCAACTAGCTGAATATGTGATTTTTGAGTCGCCGTTCAATATGCTCTGCGACAGTCCGAGCAACTACCTCAAGGAAGATGAATGCACCCAGTTTATTGCCAATGTGCCGACTACTTGGGATGAGACTATTGTTTTAGATGGTAAAGTGGGTGAATACCTCATCATCGCTCGCCGCAAGGACTTCCGTTGGTACGTCGGAGCAATTACAAATTGGGAAGAACGAGACTTGTACCTCGACCTCTCAGTATTGCCTAATTTTGGTGCCAAGTCGGGCCGCATTTTCCGCGACGGCCCCAACGCCAATCGCGTGGCCAAAGATTATGTTGCCGAGCAAATCCAAGTGATGGGCAACAAGGTGAAGTTCCACCTCGCCAAAGGCGGTGGTGCCGTAATGGTGTTTTAATTATACTCATGAGCAATCTTAATTTACACCACAGACGCGAGACTACGGAACGCGAGACGCGAGACATTGAACCTGTCCCGTGTCCCACAGTCCCGTGTCCCGTGTCAAAAGATTTCGCAAATTAATTATGGATAGTCTTACCATAAACAGGCACTATCGTTTCCTCGCCTTCGACTGCGGCGCCACCAGTGGAAGGGCTATCTTAGGCACCTTTGCTGACGGGGGTTTCCAAATGGAAGAGGTCTACCGCTTCCCAAACCAGACCCTTGAAATCGGCGGGAAGTACTATTGGAATGTCTACGGCATCTACGAGCATTTCCTGAAGTGCCTGACAGAGTTGGGCCAACGCCATATTCCGATTGATTCCATCGGCATCGACACTTGGGGTGTCGATTTCGGTTGCATCGGCCACGACGGCACATTACTCAGTCTGCCCCGCGCCTATCGCGACCCATACACTGACGGCGTTCCTGAGAAGTTCTTCAAGAAAGTTTCACGTGAAAAACTCTACACCCTGACTGGTACCCAAATCCTGAACTTTAACACGGTGTTCCAGATGTTCGCCCAAGCCGAAGAAGGCAGTGTAGCTTACAAACACGCTAAGAAAATCCTCTTCATACCCGACCTCCTCGCCTATTTGCTGACACGCGGCAAAGTCTGCGAGTATACCATCGCCTCCACCTCAGGAGTGTTGAATCCCAAAACGCAACAATTCGAACCTTCGCTGATGGATGCTGTAGGACTCAAGGATGACCAAATACCCGATAGAGTTCAGCCTGGCGAAGTTGTGGGTAATCTGCGTTACAATATCACAAAGGAGACGGGCTTGAGCGAGGTGCCTGTGGTGGCCGTGGCAGGTCACGACACGGCCTCTGCCGTTGTCGCTGTTCCCGCTGAAAATGAGCATTTCGCCTATCTCAGCAGCGGCACTTGGAGCCTGATGGGCATCGAGACTTCGGAGACTATCATCAACGAGACTTCGGAACGTCTCAACTTCACCAACGAAGGCGGCATCGAAGGCACCACGCGCATCTTGAAGAACATCACAGGGATGTGGCTCGTGGAGCAATGCCGCAAGAAATGGCAAGCACAAGGTAAAGACTACACCTACGCAGAGATGACTGAGATGGCGCAATCGGCAAAAGCCTACGCAGGCCGCATCAATCCTGATGACCCACGCTTTGCCCATCCCACCGATATGGAAGTCGAAATCCGAAACGTTTTATTCGACAATGGTTTTGCCGCGCCCGCCAACGATGCCGAGATGCTCAGTTGCATCTATCACAGTCTTGCCGAGCGTTACAACGAGGTGTTGGGAATGCTGCAGGAAGTGGCACCGTTCCAAATCGAGAAGTTGCACGTTATCGGCGGCGGCTCTGCCAACGACCTGCTCAACCAATGGACTGCTGATGCCATAGGCATACCTGTGGTGGCTGGCCCTACTGAAGCTACTGCCATCGGAAACCTCATGCTGCAAGCCAAAGCGGCTGGATTGGTGAACAATAGGTGGGCTATACGGAAGATGGTTGGAGAGGTTTTTCCTGTGGTGGAGTTTTTGCCAAAGGTGTGATTAAAGTTTATTCTTCCAGATTGTGTTTTATGATTTCCATCATTTCTGCAGGCGTGACTACCATATCCACTTTAGGGAAATGCTTGATGTTGCCTGTGACTAAAAACGAATCTTCTTTCGACAAAGCAACTTCGTAAAACATAACATCATTTGGGTCGGTGAAAACTTCATTGGTAGGCACCCTGTTTGAGGCAATGCCATCTGATTTTATCATTTTCAGAAACTTTTCAATTTTTTCTTTTGGAAGATTAAACTTCTCTCGGCCCAAAACGTTTTCATACTCTTGAAGGATTTCCTCACAATATAAAGGGGTGATGTATTTCTCACCCAAACAATTCAAAACTTTGGCTGTTGGCGAGGTCGAATTGCTGGTAATCATTCCAGAAACGATGACATTGGTATCGACAACCGCAAATATCTTCTTTTTCATTTGCCCTCCCTCGCCAAACGGATTTCTTCATTGATTTCATCCAAAGTAAGGTCTGGGAAATCCCCTTGTTCGGCCATTTTACGAATTTCCAAAAAAGCACGGCGACCTTCTTCGTGAATGACATCTTTTTCAGACATCTCGATTTCAAAAGGAATCTTTCGTTTGCGGACAACAGTACGGACAAAGATGTTGAATGCTGTGGAAGCACTCATGCCAAAGCCTTCGCAAAGTGTGTCGAAGCGGTTTTTCAAGTCTGAATCCAAACGGATTGTGTAAGCTGATTGTGACATATTGATGCTATTTTGATGGCAAAAATACATCAAATTTTTGAAATATGATGAGTTTTTGCATAAATAATTCAATTCTTTCGTTTCTCCCGCCTTGACAGGGCAAAACAGGGAAATTTTGGATATTGTAAGAGAAAAACGTGAATTCAATTATTTTCCTAAATTTGCTGCTTCAATACACTTAACTCTATGAAGCTGCTGAAACCCTTCATCTTACTAATGGGCTTTGCCCTTGTCCTCTGCCAATGCCAACCGAAAACCGATGGCCTAACTACCGAACAACTATACGAGGCGTTTCAGCAACCCACATCTGAGTATCACCCCTTTGTGCGCTGGTGGTGGAACGGCGACAAGGTGGAGGCGGACGAACTCGTGCGCGAAATGCGGCTACTCAAAGAAGCTGGCATAGGTGGCGTGGAGATTAACCCCATCGCCTTCCCTACCTATTGTGATAGCCTCGGGAAGCCCTCATTGCAATGGCTTAGCCCCGAATGGATTAATATGCTTAAGGTGTGCTTCGATGAAGCCAAACAACTTGATATGACTTGCGACCTTCTCGTAGGCTCAGGTTGGCCTTTCGGTGCCGAGTTCCTTAAGGAAGACGAGCGCACACAAATCGTGGTCAATTATTCAGAACTCGTGACAGGACCAACAACATTGACCATTAACCGCGACAGCCTTTGCGAAAAAGCCATGCCCAAGGTAAGCTCACCATACAAGGACAACACTAAGGAATTGATGACGCTGAAACTTTATCCGAATCCGGCTACTTTTATTGAAGATGATATCGATGTATTGTCGGCCCTTCGACAGGCTCAGGGACCTCGGCTTGATAGTGTTTTCACCATCGACGTTCCCGAAGGGGAATACACCCTTGCTGCCTTGGTGAAAATCAACGGCTTCCTTGAGGTCATCAACGGTGCACCAGGAGCCGCCGGTCCCGTGCTTGACCACTTTAATACCGAGGCGGTCAACCGTTACCTCTATAATATGTCGGATAAGATTGAAGCACAAATCGGGCCGCTGAAGGGCAACATCCGCGCTCTTTTCACTGACAGTATGGAGTTGGAAGGGGCCAACTGGACCAATGATATGGCCGAGGAATTCCAAAAGCGCTACGGCTATGACATCACTGAATGGATGCCTTTTATCTTTTTCAAGATTGGCTCGATGGGCAGTGCGCTCAACTACGACCCAGTGGTTCCCGTGACTGACAGCTTCCAAAAGGAAATCCAACGCGCCCGTTACGACTTCGAAGATTTCAAGGCACAACTCATGCAGGAAAGATTTGCCCACACTTACCTCGCGTGGTGCCATCAACTAGGCGTGAAGGCTCGTGCTCAAGCCTACGGTCGGGGTCTTTATCCTTTAGAAAGCGCCATGGGTTACGACATTCCCGAAGGCGAGTCGTGGACCACCAACTGGCTGCGCCACAAGCCGGGTGAAGAAATGTCGGAAACCGACTACCGCCGTGGCCGCGCCTATACCATGGTCAACAAGTTTGTGTCATCAGCAGCGCACCTCGCCGGCAATCGCACCGTCAGCTGCGAGGAGATGACCAACACATACACCGTCTTCAATATGAGTCTTGAGCAACTGAAGATTGGCGGCGACCAATCGGCTATGTCGGGTGTGACCCACAGCGTGTTCCATGGCTTCAACTATTCGCCTAACCTTGAGGCCAAGTTCCCCGGCTGGGTACGTTACGGCGCTTTTTACAGCGAGCGCAACACCTGGTGGCCGTATTTCAAGCTCTACAACGACTATAAGGCTCGCCTTTCATACGCCCTGCAGCATGGCACCTATTACGCCGACATCGCCATCCTCAACCCCGAGAACGACATGTGGAGCACCATCGGGATGCAAAACGAGCCCTTCCCCAACACCACCCGTGCCCCATATAAAACCATGATTTGGGAAGCCATCAACAAATGTGGTGGCGGCGTTGATTATGTGAGCGAAAACATCATCAATCAATCAGATATCAAGAAGGGCAACCTGTGCTTCAACCAAAGGAAATACAACACCCTGATACTCATTGACGTGGAAAGTCTCTATCCCGAAACAGCCGAACAATTACTGCGTTTTGTAGAGACAGGAGGCAAAATTCTTTGTATCGACACCATCCCATACCAATCGTTGGGCATGCCGCAACACCATACTGAAAACGACTCGTTGGTCAAGACCACCCTGGAGAAGGTGATACAACATAAAGACAATTTCGTTTTCGTGGAGCCACCTAAAGAAGGGTTCATTCCTTGGTATGACAGCCTCATGCGCAGCCAAAACCTGCCCCATTACTTGGATTTTGAAAACCCAGACCCGTTTGTGATGCAAAACCGCTATACCACCGATGATGGTAGCGAAATGATATTATTGAGTAACAGCCATCGTTACAACGCACACCAAACCAAAATCACCTTCAGCAAAGTCTTGACCCATAAGCGACAAGCCCAAATCTGGGACTTGCAAACAGGCAAACGCTATGCCTTGCAATTAGAGGAAGACGGTAGTTATACCTTCGACTTAGGTCCCGTTGAATCTATGTTGATTGTTTTCGAAAAAGAATCATCGTATCATCGTTTCACGTCATTGCGAGGAACGAAGCAATCCAGAGCAAAAGCTGACATCCTGGATTGCTTCGTCGTTCCTACTCGCAATGACAAATACTGCGACTTAAGCGATAACTGGGATGTCAAACTATGCCACAGCCTCTTGAACGACACCATAACAACCCATTTCGACACTTTGTTTGACCTGAAGGATAGCGAGGAATATCAACATTTCTGTGGCACTATCGTTTATCGGAAAACCATTGACCATCTAGGTACAGACGTTGCGCACACCGTCTCTACAATATTGGATTTAGGCCTCGTGGAAGGTGTTTCCGAAATCTTCGTTAACGGGCAATCCATTGGCGTACAATATTTTGGCCGCAGACTTTATGACCTTAGCAAAGCCCTTCATGAAGGGCAAAACGACATAGAAATCCGTGTGACGACCACGATGGGCAACTACCTAAAAACCTTCACCCGCGAGGACAACCCGACTACCTGGATTTATGTCAATCATCCCCGACGGGATCAAGCCTTGCAACCTATGGGTTTACTAGGACCAGTGAGAATCTACAAAACTGATATACAATGAAAAAACACTTGTTAACCTTATGCTTCACCCTGCTGTTGGGTCTCGGCTATGCCTTTGCCGACAGCCAACAACCCATCTACAACGCTTCATTATTCGGCATCCGCAGCGATGGAGTGACGATGAACACTCGCAGCATCCAATTTGCCATCGACTGGATCGCTGAGCAAGGCGGCGGCACCCTGCGCTTCTGGGTGGGCCGTTACCTGACGGGCAGCATACACCTCAAATCCAATGTCACCATTGAGTTGGTGGAAGGTGCCGTGCTAGTGGGAAGCACCAATCCCCTGGATTATGACCGTCTAGTTGCCACCAATGACCACGCGCTTATCTTGGCCGAAGGAGTTGAAAACATCCACCTTATCGGCTATTATAATAGCGGTGGCGTCATCGAGGGACAAGGACGTGAGCTGGGCAACAACTGCACCGACCTCGTGCACAAAGGCCTTATGAAAGACAAGTTGAGCAACGACCGAGTGGGTGAAGGCTTCCGACCAAGGTTACTGATTTTCAGGGAGTGCAAAAACGTTGAAGTCGACAATGTTACCTTCCGCAATGCCGCCAACTGGGTCACCATGTACGACCAATGCGAGAACGTCAAGGTCAACAACGTGCGCATCCAAAGCACGGCCTTTTGGAACAACGACGGCATCGATATCGTGGACTGCGACGGCTTCGTGTTGACCAACAGCTATGTCGACGCAAGTGACGATGCCATCTGTCTTAAATCGCACAGCGCCAAAAAGTTGTGTCAAAATATCGAAGTTCGCAATTGTACCACCCGCAGCAGCGCAAGTGGTATCAAGTTTGGCACTATGGGTGCAGGTGGTTTCAAGAATGTGAAAATTATCAACAACTCCGTATACGACACCTACCGTAGCGCCATTACCATCCAAAGCGTCGATGGCGGTATATGCGAGAACATCCTCGTTGACTCGCTCTACGCCACTAACGTAGGCAATGCCATCTACCTCAATGTCGGAGCCCGTCGCGACAAACAGAGCTTCATGGACGGCATCACTATCCGTAACCTGTATTGCGAGGTAGCTGCTACCAAACCCGATGCTGGCTACGAATACGAAGGCCCCATCGAAGACCTGCCGCGCAACATTTCACCTTGTGGTATTATTGGACTGAAAGACAGTAAGATAAAGAATATCACTTTGGAGAACATTGAGATTGTCTTCCCTGGCGGAGGCGACCCGCATTATGCCCTTATAGGTCTTGATGAGTTGGACAAAGTGCCCGAGATGCCCAAAGCTTATCCAGAGTTCTCGCAACACATGGAGTTGCCCGCCTGGGGCTTCTTCGTCCGCCATGTCGACGGCCTGACTATGAAAAACATCAAACTAACCGCTCTGAAGAAAGACTACCGCACCGCCATCGTGATGGACGATGTCAACAACCATAATATCAGCGATTTAACAGTAATAGAACCCGACAGCGAAACAAAAGAAACCGTTTTTGAACGGAAATGACAAAGGAAACGCACAAAACACTACCTTTGTGCCACTTCCAGCGCCCGTAGGGGTGCAGAACCTTAAGCAGGCGGCAAGCACAGTGCACCCTCTGCTTTTCAACCCAGCCCCGTAGGGGCGACACATCAGTAAGCAGGCGACGTGAGTCCCTGCTCTTAAACGCAACGCCTATGAACACCACCAACATCCTCAACGCTTACACCCTAGCCAAGGAACGTTACGCCACCCTCGGCATCGACACCGACCAAGCCATCGCCACCCTCGAGAAGACCCCCATTTCGCTACACTGCTGGCAGACCGACGACGTGATGGGCTTCGAGAGCCAAGCTGGCCTCTCGGGCGGCATCCAGACCACGGGTAACTACCCGGGCCGTGCCCGTACCATCGACGAGGTGCGTGCCGACCTCGAGTTCGTCAACAAGCTACTCACAGGCACGCAGCGTGTCAACCTGCATGAAATCTACGGCGACTTCGGCGGTAAGTTCGTCGACCGCGACCAAGTGGGTGTAGAACACTTCCAGAGCTGGATTGACTGGGCGAAGTCAGTTGATATGAAGCTCGACTTCAACTCCACCTCCTTCGGTCATCCCAAGAGCGGCGACCTCAGCCTTGCCCACCCCGACCCCGCCATCCGTGCTTTCTGGATCGAGCATACCAAACGCTGCCGCCGCATCGCCGACGCCATGGGCAAGGCTCAAGGCGACCCCTGCATCATGAACATCTGGGTGCATGATGGTCTAAAAGACCTTACCGTGAAGCGGAAACGCTACCGTGAACTGCTAGCCGCCTCGTTGGATGAGATCTTAGCCGAAGACCTCCCAGATATGAAATCCTGCGTCGAGGCCAAGTTGTTCGGCATCGGCTTGGAGAGCTTCACCGTCGGCTCACACGACTTCTATGCCGGCTATTGCGCCACGCGAAAGGTCATCTATACCCTTGATACGGGTCACTATGAACCCACTGAAAATGTGTCGGATATGGTGTCGTCGCTGCTCCTCTATGTGCCCGAATTGATGCTCCATGTCAGCCGTCCCATCCGTTGGGACTCCGACCATGTCACCTTGATGAACGACCAAACTCTCGACCTCTTCAAGGAAATCGTCCGCGCCGAAGCCCTTCACCGCGCCCACATCGGCCTCGACTACTTCGACGCGTCCATCAATAGAATCGGAGCTTACCTCATCGGAACCCGTGCCACGCAGAAATGCCTGCTGCAAGCCTTGTTGGAGCCGTTGCAGATGCTGCGCCAATACGAAGACAAAGGTCAAGGCTTCGAGAAACTGGCCTTGCTGGAAGAGATGAAGTCTCTGCCCTTCGGAGCTGTCTACGACTATTTCAACTTAAAGAACGGAGTTCCTGTAGGTGAAGAGTTCATCGCCAAGGTGCAGCAATATGAGAAAGATGTAACAAGCAAGAGATAATCCGAAATGAGACCACAAGACACACAACACGGCTTTTGCCGTCATTGCGGGCCTGACCCGCAATCTCCCAAACGGGTAGGTATCTTCTCCGCACTTAGGAGATGGCGGATGTTCCTCCGCCATGACGGTCAAAGCATTAGGATAGTGTTTCTTCGGTCTCATGTCTCGCAATAAAACAAATAAAAAATGAGTAAAGGAAGCTTAAAAAGCACTATCGCCGTCTCGCTGACCAACTATTTGGATGCCGGTGCCATCGTTGCCGGCGCCAGTGGCTTGACGCTATGGCAGAAATACCTTGGCCTCACCGAGGTGCATCTCGGCTGGCTCAACTTCATCAGCGCCAACTGCCTAGGTGCTGCCCTCGGCGCTATCATTGGCGGGTTCTTGGCCGACAAATACGGGCGTAAGTTCATCTACACCTACAACCTACTCGTGTATATGACAGGCGTGCTGCTCATCATGCTCTCCGTCAGCTTCCCTATGCTTTTGGCGGGCTTCCTTGTGACGGGTATCTCTGTCGGCATAGGTGTACCCGCCTCGTGGACCTACATCTCCGAGAGTTCGGAAAACAACAACCGTGGTCGCAACATCTGTATCTCACAAATGTCATGGGGTTTTGGACCAATGATCATTCTGCTATTGGGTATGTTCTTCGCCCCTGACGGCTATCTGTTCGGCTGGGTGGAGAAGATTGCTTATGCTATCGGTGGTTCCGACTTGTCCCAAGAAGCTGTCAACGTGTTCAGTTCGCGCATTGTCTTCTTCTCATTACTGATTGTGGCTTTCATCGCATGGAACATGCAGCGGAAACTGGAGGAAAGCACCGAATGGAAAGCCAGCCAAGAGGCCGCCAAGGCCAAAGGCGAGAACACGGGGCTTTGGCATGCCTTCAAGGTCTTGTTCTCCAATAGAATCTCCATCAAGACTGCGTGTTTCTTGGCCGTCATCTACCTCGCCTGGAACCTCGTGGCATCGGTCTTGGGCTTCTTCCAGCCCCACATATATGAGACGGCGGGCGGCATCAGCAACGAGCAGGCCAACTGGATGAACTGCATCCAATGGGCCATCATCGTGTTTGTTACTTTCCTACTCTCCAAGGTCATCGACAAGACCAGCCACAAGCTGATTTATATCTTGGGATTGCTCGTCGCCATCAGTGCCTGGGTGATTATCGTCACCATCGGCGTGAACGGCACCGCGGTGTTATGGCTCTTTACCATTCTGTGGGGCATCGAAGGTGGTATGTCAGTGCAGATCTTCTATGCCTTGTGGGGCTCGGAGCTGTTTCCCGCCAAGTTCCGTGCCGGCGCACAAGGGTTGATGTTTTTTGTCGTCAGGGGACTGTCGGCCGTTTGGGGACTCGTCTTTACATTCATCTATGGTGAAAATGGAGAAGGCTTCACCGTGGCTGCCTATTGCATGATCGGCCTGCTGCTCGTCTCATTGATCGTGGGCATCATAGGTTGTCCCAACACCCGAGGCAAGTCGCTGGCTCAAATCACCAAAGAACAGTATGGAGATAATTATTGAAAAAACTAAAACAACAATATCATGAAAAGACACCTCTTTCTAGCTCTCATCGCATTGGCATTGGTTTCATGCGGCGGAGCACAACAGCAACAAAACCCACCTGTCGAAAACCCGACCGTGGACACTGCTACCGTTGTTGAACCAACACCAGAACCTGTTGGGGAAGTAGAAACCGCCGAAGAAGAAGTACCCTCCGGATTGGTGTTTGAATACTGTGACTTCGAGAAATCTGCCGATGCCGGATCCAGAGCCATCCCAGAAGTATTGCTGAACGCCACAAAGGTCGTGTTCGATGAGGACATCGTGAAGTTTTCCGATGGCACAAACGAGTTTGCTGTACAAATTGACTTAAAAGAAAGTTATGAGGACGTAAGCTCTGATGGACATTATTCATGGACGTTTGTCGTAAAAGACAACGCGGATCTGCCAAGAGTAAATGACATTTTCATCGAAACCTCGTACCCTGTAGAAGCAATGGAGGAAATGGAACCTTTTATGGGCGCAGAACACGCTCCTCTCAAAATATCCGTTAACGACATTGGCATTTATTATCCCAAGCGCTTTAAACAATGGAAAGCGCTAAGACGCAAAATAATGCCTAGTTTTCCTACTGACGAAGAATACTATGAAAATTTTGAGTGGGCAAACACCGACCACACCCCGGAGACCCTTGAGGAATAATCAAACGAAAAACATCATGGAAGGCATTACATACAACAGACCCGGATTAAAACGCTGCATCGAGCAAGTGGCCGAAGTGGCGGGGTACCTTTGGCAGAAAGGCTGGGCCGAGCGCAACGGTGGCAATATCGTTGTCAACATCACGGAATGGATAGATGAGGAAATCAAGGCCTTGCCTGCCCTCTGTGAGGCGAAAGCCATAGGTACCACCTTGCCGTATTTGAAAGGCTGCTATTTCTACTGCAAAGGCACCAACCGCCGCATGCGCGACCTCGCCCGCTGGCCCATGGACAACGGCTCCATCATCCGCATCCTAGATGACTGTGCCCATTATGAAATCGTTGCCGACAAACCCGTGATACCCACCTCAGAGTTGCCATCGCACCTCAGTGTTCACAATTACTTGATTGCTAAAGGCTCACCATACAAAGCCTCGCTTCACACTCATCCCATCGAATTGGTAGCTATGACACATCATAGGCCGTTCCTTGAGAAGGACGTGCTGACCAAAATCCTATGGTCAATGATTCCCGAAACACGTGCCTTTTGTCCGAAAGGCTTGGGCATCGTGCCTTACCTGCTACCGTCGAGTGTGGCACTTGGCGAGGCCACTCTCAAGACTCTCGATGAAGGCTACGACGTAGTGATGTGGGAAAAGCACGGCGTGTTTGCCGTCGACACCGACATCATTTCCGCGTTTGACCAGGTGGATGTATTGAATAAAGCCGCACAAATCTATATGAGTGCCCGCAGCATGGGCTTTGAGCCCGAGGGCATGAGCGAGGCGCAGATGCAAGAGCTAGCGGAGACGTTTGGATTGTGAAAACGAAAAAAGCTTATATCGACATGATAGAATTATTCTTCGATAAGGATTATTGGATAGTAGACTACCTCCCGAAACAAGTTTCAGAAAATGGCGGCAGAAGGTTTTTCTCTGTGGAGGAATATTATTTAGAGCCGCTGCGCTATGCTGTTTTGCGTGAGCATTTTTGCGATATCCTGTTGAAGTTGTATTGCTACTATGATTTGCGATTGTTCGTTGATGACGACACGGAAGGCATAGTTAATCCTGAACCAGAATTACTTGCCAGTCATATCAAAGCCAACCAAAGTGAACTAGGTATCCTAATCGGTTCATCCGAAGCCCTCATTACCATTGGACGCGATGACACCCACATGACTATTTACGCTCCCTCCGATGACCTGCTTGAACTGATTCGGACGCTTGCTGGAGTTATGGGATTGTTTGTTTGGAAGCCAAAACAGCTATGATGACGTTTTAACTAAACCCGCTTCTTAATCCATCCCAATACCCCTTTCACCAAGTCCTTCTCCATCCAACAAATGAAGGCGAAGAACACCAATAGCAGCCCCGTGTTGACAACCAAGGTCCAAACGGTATTTTCGATGTGGATGTACTTTTGCGCGAAATACAAGGCCATGGCCATAGCAAAATAAAGGAAAGCCGACTTCAAATCGTACGGAATGGGGGCTTTCTTTTGTCCTACAAAATAAGACAGCACCATGCAGGTGGCATAGCCCGCAAAACCGCCCCAGGCACAGGCCATATAGCCATATTTGGGAACAAAGATGAAATTGATGGCAAGCAGCACCGCGCAGCCGATGGCAGAGAAAATGGCACCCCACCAAGTTTCATCAATTAACTTGTACCAGAATGAGAGGTTGAAATAGATGCCCATAAAGATTTCGGCCATCATCACGATGGGTACCACACGTAGGCCTTCATGATAATCTGAACCAACGAGATACTTCAACAGCGGCATATACATCACCACTGCAAGGAAAGCCAGCAGCGTGAAGATAATGAAGTATTTCATCACCTTGGCTTGAGTCTCCTTGTCTTCAGTGTCGCGCTTGCCGCCGAAGACAAAAGGCTCGTAGGCATAACGGAAGGCTTGTGTGATCATCGCCATAATCATCGCTATCTTGACACAGGCACCATAAATACCAAGTTGTTCCTCGCCCTCTAGACCAGGAACGATTTTCTTGAATACAATCTTATCGGCCACCTGATTGAGAATACCCGCCAAACCTAAGAGCAAAATGGGCCATGTGTATTTCAGCATCTGTTTTAACAAGTTGCGATCGATGCCAAGTCGTAGCTTCTTGATTTCCTTGATAAAGCCAAAATTGACCAATGTAGTACAGATCAAATTGGCGATGAAAATATAACCCACCTGATAGCTGGTATGATACCACCCCATCATTGAGGGGAAGTGCTCTTTGAGGTAGGGGGCCAAATAGAATATGAACAAGTTCAGCAACAGGCTTAAGACGATGAAAGAGAGTTTCAACGTCATGAACTTGAGAGGCCGATTCTCATAACGAAGCCGCGCAAACAGAATAGACTGGAAAGCATCAAAAGCGACTATGATGGCCATGATTTCCACGAACTCAGGATGCAAAGCATAATCCAAGGCAGCAGAAATGGGCTTCAGAAACAGGGATACCAATATGAGGAAAACAAGGGACACAAGACCAACAGAAAGCCCAGCCGTGGAGAAAGCCTTGTCGGGGTTGACGTCCTTCTTGTTGGAGAAACGGAAGAAAGTGGTCTCCATGCCGAAAGTAAGGAGGACAAGGAACAAGGCCGTATAGGCGTATAGGTTGGTCACAATGCCGTATCCTCCCGATTCGGCAGCCATCCTATGGGTGTGGATGGGCACGAGCAGGTAGTTCAAGAACCTGCCGACAATGCTGCTCAAGCCGTAAATGGCGGTTTGCTTCGCCAAGGAGCCTAATCTGTTTTCTGCCATGTTGGTTGCTTTTGGTCTTTCAAAAACGCAAAATTACACTTTATATTGGGTCGTTTTCAATTTTTCGGCAATTCAATCACAAACTCCGTCCCCACCCCTTCCTGACTCTCGAAGGAGATGGTTCCACCAGCGGCCTGCACGATGTTGAAGCTCAACGAGAGGCCAACACCCGAGCCTCCTGATTTGGTAGTGAAATTGGGCAGGAAAATCTGACTCTTGTCCTCTTCCTTGATGCCCTTGCCGTTGTCTTTCACGCTGACGATGAACACCGTCTCCGTGTTCTTCAAACCGACATCTATGCGGCCATCAGGCTTCGAGCCGATGGCTTGTGTGGCATTTTTGATGAGATTGCCGACAACGCTGTTTAGATTGGTTTTGTCGCCATTATAGGTGTGATCTTTTGTCTTATCGAAATCATAGTGGAATTCGATATTTTCTGCATTGTCATAAAGATTCACCACGTTTTGAACCAGTTCAGCCAAATCCAAGGGAGCTGGATGGTTCTCGGGCAACTTGGCGTAGGTTGAGAACGAAGAAGCGATATCCGACAAGGCATCAATTTGTTCAATGAGCGTGTTGGTTGTCCGTTGGATTTGCTCTGGCATAGCCTTGCCGTTGTCGATGTTGCGTTGCAATAGCTGCACACTGAGACGCATTGGTGTGAGCGAGTTCTTAATCTCATGAGCCACCTGTCGCGCCACGCCTCTCCAAGCAGATTCGGCAGCAGTGCGTTTCAATTCGGCAGCACTCTTTTCCAACTCCACAATGAGTTGGTTGTATTGCCTCACCAAAGCACCAATTTCATCATCGCCCTTCCACTCGATGGGTTCGTTCTTTTGGCCGATTTTAATGTCACCTAATTTATTCTGAATCAATGCTAAAGGCCGCGTCAGACTCCGTGTGATGAGAAGGATGAAGATCAATGCGCCACCCAGTAGCACAACTATGATGTTGAGATAGGTAAGGATGAAATTACGAATTTCGTTGTGCAAGTCTGTGGAGCTCGAGAAATAAGGTGTGTTGAGATAGGCCAACGTGCTGCCATTGGCATCGGTCAGCGGGATGTAAGCCGATTCGTATGAGCCTTTGCCGAGGTATTCCTTGTGTGTGAAGAAAAGGTCTTTATTGCGGCTCAAACTATTGTATGCTTCCGCATTCATTATAGGAGCCTGCAGGTTGAGCTCGTTGATTTCAGGACGAGTGGTGGCCAACAGCTGACCATCGAGTTGATAGAGGTTCAAGTCGGTAAAGAACGTGTTCGCATAGTGATGCAAGATGTCGGTCCAAGTGTCTTTCGACGCTGTTCGCATCAGGGTGGCAAAATCAAGGTTGTTGCGCATCTCAAGAGAGAGCGTTCGGGTGGTTTCAAATTGGGTATCGGTAGTGTTTTGGTTGTAGAGCGTGCGCATATAAAGCACCGAAACGGGGCCGATGGCAACGAACGAAATGCCCAAGGTCAACAAGACCACGGTCTGCAAACGCCAACGCAAACTACTATTGCGCCATTTTTGATACTCTTTGGGCCCAGCCAACCATACAATTAGCAAATATAGCAAAGAAAGACCGAGGAAGATTATAGCAAACGGTGCCGTTTTTTGCGAAAAATCTCGTGTAGGTGTACTGATGACAACTGAATTGTTTTCACTGTCAATGAGAGCGTAATGCTTGTATTTGCTGCTGAAACTGAACTCGTGGTCTTTGACTTTCAGGCTGTTCAAGAAATTAGGATAGATGTAGCGACCATATTTGTAAACCAAGAGATTCCCCCTATAACTGGCCACCGAATAGTCATAAGGCTTTAAGCTGTTGGATTCTTTTAGCAGTTGAGGAAACCCAAAGCCTTCAGGTGCGATAGGCTTATAAAACTCAAAATAAAGCGCTTTCTTTAAGGTATCTTTTGTAATATCAATTCGAGCCAAGTAATTGGGATCCAATGTGTAATAATCCATGAAATAAAGGTTGTCCCCTACCCTTTCGTTTTTGTTGTTGGCCAACTTATCGCTAAAATAGCTGTCGCACACAGTGACAAAGCCCTCTGGCTGGATGGTAATCTCCTCACCTGGCGAACAAAGGGTTAGCGTGGTCGAGTAGGCTTTCATAGTCTCATCGAAAAGCAAGTCCTTGGAATAGCCAAGGATGACATCGGCCAATACGTTGCTTTCGGCAAACAGCATATCTCTCAAAGTGGTGTCGGACTTCATCTGCTGGGCAAAATGGTCATAACTGCTCTCAAAGTCCACGTCGCGTTTTTCCATCAGATTTTGGGCCTGTTGCCGCATTTGTTTGTTCTCGTTGCCAACCCCAATTCGATAATAGACATAGGTACCGATTAAGGAAACCAAGAGAATCACGACAATCCCGATTTCAACATTATGCGACTTCTTTCCGTCTCGCGATTGTATTTCTCGTTGCTTTCCATAGACCAAAATCAGTCCTACTATCACCAGCAAAATTAGAGGCAAAGGCCATAAATACCTGAATGGCTCTTTTAATTTCGGGGGGCCGACAATTTGGTATATACCCAAGACTTTGCCCTCACCATTCACTAAAGGTATTCCATCGGCATTGTCCAAAAATCTAATATCAGTATTGATGAATCTAGGAAGGCATGGGGTTGTGTTCTCAAAATAGGGATTGTCAATCTGATAGGTGGTATTGACCAATTTGTAAATGTAGTAGGTCATATTTCCACTTTCATATGACTTCACATAATAATTGCCCGAAAGCAAGGGACAGATGGTATCGTGTCCAACCTCAACCTTACGCTTCATCAATTTCGGATTGACATCGTTACGATTCCAATAGACCAAGGTGTCGTTCATAAAGATGGTCAAACCCGTCTGATTCTTTTCCAGCTCATCATGATTAAGACCTTTTTGAATTTGCAACTGCATCTCCTTGTCCATACCCAAAACCGAGTTTCGGATACTTCGGTTCAAAAAACTTGGTTTCAAGGAAAGGTAAAAGAACAACCCCAGCGTCGCCATCAAGACAACGCCAATCACACATAATAGGAAACCGATTCTCTTTATTCTTTTACTTTTCATCTGCTCTTTATGTTAAAACTTAAGAATTTTCTTGATATTGTGTAAGTTATAAAAAGTAACATCTAAGAGGTTTTCAAGCCGTCACCCATACCACAATACAAAAATAGCGCAAAACGTCTTAAACAGGCCAAAAATAGGCAAATTTTCAATTTCTCGTCTTCTTCTCAAAAACGTAGACCAAGCTTGACCACTCTCTTGAACGCCTCGCCTTGCAATTTGAAATCCATCCTCGATACACACCCCTTATTAAAGGCATAGAATGTAGTTTGTATTGTTCACTCATATAGGAGATATAATAGGCATCCCATCTCAGTTTATCCATCTTAATAAGTTCTAAACCATTGGTTTTGAATATTTTAGTCAGTGTTGTCTTGCTAAAATGATTCAAATGTCGGGGCACATCGTAGGCAGCCCATAGTTCTTTGTAATACTGACCATCGTACGATTTGTAATTTGGCAGAGCAATAACAACACGACCATTAGGCTTAACGAGACGATGCAACTGCTCAACCTGCCATTTCAAATCATCCACATGTTCAAGCACGTGCCACATCGTAATCAGATCAAAACTACCATCCGGCATATTCTCCAACTCTTCGCTCGAAAAAATCTCGCCTTGCATTCTCTTCTGCGCTATGGCTTTCGCATCCTCCGATGGCTCCACACCGGTACATTCCCAACCGTGCATTTCGGCAGTATGCAAAAAATCACCGACCCCACAACCAATATCCAATAGTTTTCCGACATTCAAGCCATTTGTGGCAAGATTGTACTTATGATTCAGATTTACCTTTTTCACTCTTTCATAAACCTTAGGAATAAACCCTTTTGTATTCTCCTGATGACTGTAATACTCCTCGGATTTATAATAGGCACCTATTTTATCTTTACTAGGGCGAGGCATGGTATAGAGTAAGCCACAACTCAGACATTCACAAATATGAAATTCCTCCTTGGTGAGAAATTCATCTCTCAGCCAGAGATTGATTTGTGCTTTATCAGAGCCGCACCATGGACATTTATTGTTCATTTCTTCAATGTTTCATGTGAAACAGTCTCGTTATCTTCCTAAAAATATGGCCAACACATTGATGTCGGCAGGCGAAATCCCGCTGATTCTTGAAGCTTGTCCCAAAGTTTTCGGTTTGTAGCGATTCAGTTTTTCACGGCATTCGTATGATAGTGATTGTATGGTATGGTAATCGAAATCTTTTGGAAGTCTGATATAATCCAAACGATTGAGTTTTTCGGCCAATTCATTCTCCTTTTGGATGTAACTGTCGTACTTGATTTGTATTTCCGCCTCCTCTAAACACTCTTTGGTAAATCTGTCGCTCTCTCTATATTGCTCAAGCGATGATAAAACTCCAACCATATCCGAAAGCCCAATTTGAGGACGCAATAGCAGATACGATAGTTTGGTTTTTTGATCTATCCGTGAGCTATCATTTTGCTCCAAGAGTCCATTGATTTCGTCTGGATAAGCGTATGTTTCGTTCAAAAACGACTTGATGTTTTCCACTTTTTGTCGTTTCACCAAGTATTTTTGATATCGCCCTTCCTTGGCCAAGCCAAGTCGATACGATAATTCAGTCAAACGGGTATCGGCGTTATCCTGACGCAATAAAATACGATATTCCGCCCTGCTCGTGAACATTCGATAAGGCTCATCGACACCTTTGGTGATAAGATCATCAATGAGTACACCGATATAAGCTTCAGTTCTTGACAACACCAAAGATTGTTTGTCTTGCAACGCCAAACTCGCATTGATTCCCGCCATCATGCCTTGGCACGCGGCTTCTTCATAGCCAGTTGTTCCGTTGATTTGTCCCGCGAAATAGAGGCCATGAACAAGTCTGGTTTCCAAAGAATGGTGCAATTGTTCAGGAGGGAAATAATCATATTCGATGGCATAGCCTGGTCGATAGATTTTGGCATTTTCGAAGCCTTCAATTTGTCGCAAGGCTTCATATTGAATATAATCCGGCAAAGAAGAACTAAAGCCGTTGAGATAGTATTCTTCGGTGGTCCAACCCTCGGGTTCTACAAAGAGTTGATGGCTATCTTTACCCGCAAAACGCTCGATTTTGTCTTCAATGCTGGGGCAATATCGGGGACCTACACCTTGAATTCGACCATTGAACATAGGCGAATATTTGAACCCTTTTCGGAGCGTTTCGTGCACTTTTAATGAAGTATGGGCAATCCAACAGCTCCTTTGTTTCGCGATTTTGAAGGGTTCAATATAGGAGAAACCCACCACTTCGTCATCGCCTTTTTGTTCGATGAGTTTGCTGAAATCAATCGTTCGACCATCGATTCTGACAGGGGTTCCTGTTTTTAGCCGTTTAACCTCAAAACCGAGTTCCTTGAGTTGTTCACTGATGCCATGACTGGCCACCTCACCCATTCTGCCTCCCGAGAAATGCTGTTCACCGATATGAATCAAACCGTTCAAGAAAGTGCCGTTGGTGAGAATGACGGCCTTGCTTTCGATATCGCCGCCCATCATGGTTTTAACCCCTTTTACCTGATCGCCATCAACAAGAAGTCCTATCACCGTGTCTTGCCAAAAGTCAACATTGGGAGTCTTTTCCAACATACTGCGCCACTCAGCTGAAAACATCATCTTGTCGCTTTGGCATCTGGGACTCCACATGGCGGGACCTTTTGACTTGTTGAGCATCCTGAACTGGATCATAGTACGGTCGGAAACGATGCCCGAATAGCCACCCATAGCGTCAATTTCGCGGACGATTTGACCCTTGGCAATGCCGCCCATAGCGGGGTTGCACGACATGGAGGCAAACAGTCGCAAGTCCATAGTGACGAGCAAGACTTTGCTGCCCATATTGGCCGCAGCTGCTGCGGCTTCACAGCCCGCGTGACCCGCTCCTACAACGATGATATCATACGGTTCGAAATACATTTTGTGTCAGTGTTTCACGGGAAACATTGTGTATAACTTTTTGATAACCAATTAACTAAATAATAGTTTCAACACTTCTTCCTCTTTTTCACGCATCTCTTTTTCATCTTCCTCGGTATGATCATCGAAACCGATGAGATGCAACACGCCATGGATGATGACTCGATGCAATTCGCTCTCAAAGCTACGTCCAAAAGTCACGGAATTTTCCTTAATTCGGTCGATGCTGATGCAAAACTCACTCGAAAGTACCGTCTCACAATCCGTCAGAGGAAAGGTGACAATATCAGTGTAGAAGTCGTGGCCGAGACGTTCTCTGTTTATCTCCAGCAACTTTTCATCGCTGCAAAAATAGTAATACAACTCCCCTACCGTCTTGCCATATTTCATCGCTATCTCTCCTATCCAAGCCTTGACGCGCTGCGGGTCCATAGGCGGCATCTCTACATCCAATGTGCCGAATCTAATCATCTTAATGTGTGTTTTTCTTCAGGTAATATTCGTTGATTTTATCCTTGTAATAAGGTGCGTATTCGATGGGATTGCTACGCAAGAACTCCTGGTTTTTCTTGAGCGTTTGCTCGTACATGTATTCATCTATCTTGCGGTCAAAATGCGAACCTTTATATTCGTTTGACTTACGCTTTTCTTCCTGTTCACGCTTTTCCTGCGCCTTCTGCGACTCCAACATTCGGGACTCAATTCTTTGGCTTCGCTCAATCATCTGACGGTTGATCTTTTTGTTCACCAACTCCTCCTCCAACTTTTCCATATCCTTGATGATCTCGTTCAAACCGTCATCACCAATTTGACCGTTTTCCTTCATCTCATTAAGCATCTGCTGCATACCTTGCCGCAACATCTCTTGTTCAGCCGCCATACGGGCAAATTCCTCGCTCATCGAGTTAGGTGTTTGCTGTCCCGACTCCATTTGTTGCTGCATTTTCTTTAATTGCTCGCTCAACTGTTGCTGTAACTGCTGCATCTTCTGCATACTCTGTCCTTGACCCGGCTTAGGCATGGAGCACGACATCGGCATACCCATGGCATCCATGCTGTTCTCCATGTTTTCCAACGACTCAGCCAGCATCAACGCCAAGTTGTTCATCGACATCATAGCGGTCTGTTGATGACGCACAGCTTGCGAGAGTTTTAGATCGTTGAGGTGCTTCATCGCGTTTTCAGTCTGATTTTCAATGGTATGCAACTCATCAAAGACGAATTTCTGAATCGAGGGCTGACGCATGGCCATATTGCGCAACGAATCGCGAACCATATTGAAATTGTCGGCCACTTCCTTTTGATGGATAATCTTTTCGACCAAGGACGGATCATCTGTGCGCATCTTGCCGATTTCAGTCATCAAGTTTTCCTGCTCATGTGAGGCATGAACAACATTTTCGAGCAAAATGCGCAGCAAATGGGCATCCTCAGCCATCTGTTGCATACCCTCCATCTGCATTTGCATCATCATCTGGTTGGCCATCTGCTGCATCTTCTGACCGGCACTCTGCTTCTGCTTTTGCGACTGTTGCTGCTGGTTGTTTTGCTCGTTCTGCATTGCATCTTGCAGGTCTTGGTCGATGCTCTCCTGCATCTCCTCGTCCTTTTCCATGTCGAAGGGCTGTTGCAGCTCTTGGTTCTTCTCCAAAAGCTGGTCGAGTTCGTCCATCATCTTGTCGAATTCCTCTTTGGCTTCTTCGGCTGATTTTTGGTCGTCCTTCTCCCCTGCTTTATTCTGATTATCAGAATCTTGGTTCTGTAACTCCTCCCCTAGTTTATCCAATTTGTTGGCCAAGTCGTTGAGGTCCTTTTCCATCTTGAGCTGCTCAAGAAGCGCCAAATTACGGTCGAGCAGTTCTTGCATCGACTGGTTGTTCTTCTTGATGTCCTGCATCATTTGTTGCATCTGCTCGCGCGGCATCTCCTCTAGCAATTTGTCAATCTGCTCCATCATCTTTTTCAACTCTTCGGGAATCACTTCATCGAAGAGTTTATTGATTTGCTCCTGTTTTTTGATGAGGTCTTCGTTGCCCAAATCATGCTCTTTCATGAAGTCAGACAGTTTCTCCTGTTCTTCCTGCAACTTGTTCCATTCGTCCTGAATCTGTTGCTGCTTCTCCAACAGGTCTTTCATCTTCTCCTTGTCAGACCAGTCCAAATCCTTCTTCTGGATAAGGTCTTGCAGCATCTTTTCAATTTCGTCTTGCAGCTTGTCAGCCTCTTGCGACTTCTCTTGAAGCCGTTCCATAATGTCTTCAGATTGTTCATTGGCGATGCTGTCTAAAGCGGATTCCGAAGGTTTATAGTAATTAAATGTCTCCGAACGTTTTGACTTAGGTCCATGGAAGCCGTCGTTGTCCCACACCTCAAAATAGACCTCCATATTCTGTCCGGGCATGATGCCGAGGTCGTCCATATTGAAGCTGTAGAAGAATGAGGTACGAGTCTGTTTCGTGTCCAACGCGACGGGCTTGACGATTTTCTTTTCAATGGGTTCCTTCACGATGCAGTTGAAGGTTAATTTGCTGAACCCATAGTCATCGGTGACAAGACCCGAATAATACACATCGGCGGAGAGTTGCTCATCGAACGACTCCACACGGATATCTGGATAAGCATCGGGCAACACATCGATAGAGAAGGGGAGGGGCTCGATGGTTTGGTTCCAACTGTTTTGCACCTGCGCCTCAAACTTGGTGGATTGCGCCGCAATGAATTGGTATTCAAAAACGTCATCTTTTGCTGTTAGATCAGTAGTCAACGAGTCTCGGGTGACGGTCATCTGATCGGTATCACGAGTGCTGAAGCTGAAGATAAGCTTTGTGCCTTGTGGAACGATGAGTCGTGTCTTGGCATCCAGGGTCTCGTTGGTACGGTGGATGTATGATGGATAGCGCAACTCGCAGCGATAGGAGAGTAGGGTAGGGTTGGGGTGTACCGTGATATGCAACGGACGGCTGGTGTATTCGCCGCCAGTCACGTTGAAGGTCAAATCGTTGAAAAGGTTCTTGAAGGTGTAGCTGAAGTCGTTAGCCGAACCTTTGGTCATCAATTGCTGTCCCAGTTCACTCTTCACATAGAAAGCATCGGGGATGCGGTCGCCTGTGACATGGATGTTGAACTTCACTTCCTTGCCTTGGGTGGTCTCGATGTCGTCCTGCTCGATTTCAACTTGATAGGGGAGGGGCTTCTCAAAATGCTGTTCATAGTTGACGATGCGCTGAGTAGGCTGCACGGCAAACGAGGGGAGGAACACCATCAAGGCAATTAATAATAGGAGTGAGCCGAAAAAGATGCCGAGATATTTCAAATTGCCGCGCAAGTCAACGGCATCGGAAAAGCGGATAGGGGAGAGGCGAGCACTGCGCTGTTCGATAGTGGCTGCCAAAAGAGCATTGTCAGCATCGACTGAAGCTTGGTTGCTCAGCTGTATGGTGTTCAGCAGTTTATCCTTAATTTCAGGGAAGAACTTACCAATCATCACCGAGGCTTGTTCCACCGACATCTTCTTTCGGAATCGGATGAGGTTAACAAGCGGAATAAGAAAATGATACACCAAAACAAAACCGCTACCAGCCAGCAAAAACAAGAAGAGCACAAAGCGGCCTTTGGGCGGGAACCAAGAGAAATATTCCAACCCGTTGATGAGCAGATAAAAGACAATCCACAAAATGGCACCCACCAAAACGCCTTGTATCAGACGGTTAAGGTAGTACTTCCGCGTGAAGCCTTCGATTTTCTCTATCAATTTGTTTGGTGCAGACATATACAATTTAAAATAACTTGCAAAGATAGAGAATTTCCGCGAAAGAGAAGGAATTATGTCGGTTTCGGAAAAACAAAAAAGAGTTCCGTTTCCGAAACTCTTCTGCATGAGCCACATGTCGGACTCGAACCAACGACCTACGCATTACGAATGCGTTGCTCTACCAACTGAGCTAAAGTGGCATCTCAAATGCGGCTGCAAAAATACAACATTTTGGGAAATCCGATGCATATTTTTTGAAAAAACTGTTTTTGGGATTGCTTCGCAAGAAATCTAACAAAAATATTTCTATAAAATATATTGAAAATCAACGTTTTATAAAATTATTTTCAAAAAGCACAATAATATAACTATTTTTTTAGTTGTATATTCAAAAAGTTCTATATATTTGCAACGTTAAGACCTATGAAAATGAAAACTCGTTTATTGATTTGCTTAGCAATGGCTTGTGTGGTATGCTCCTGCTCAACCCGACCCGTCACAAAACCCTCTTATCAAGGTCATTTCAGCGAGAAGGAACTGCAAAAAATGCAGGAAAGAAACCGTGCAACAGCAAGGACTTACTTGAAACAATTGGAAGCCAGCAATCCTGATTCCGTGAAAATGCTCAGCTTCGACTGGACTGCTTTGGACACTTGTCCCGACTTTTCCAAATATAATAAGGTGTGGTTGGTTGAGTTTACTGGCATCGAAAAAGAGACTATAGAGGAGTCGCTGTTCTCGTCCGAAAGCTTGGAAACCGTCACCCTCAACAGATGCAGCTTTCGCAACATCGATTTTCCCGAAGACAACCACATCGAACGCCTGAACCTGACGAATTGCCAATTGACCCGCATTCCATCTTGTATCCGTCGCTGCAAACACCTGAAAGAAATCAATTTGGAAGGCAACAACATTCGCCATATTCCCAGATGGATTACGGAACTCGACAGTTTGGAAGAAATCAGCTTGAATTTCAACCAAATGAAACTAAATAGACGTGATATTAAACGTATATCGAAGTTGAAAAGCATCCTTTTGGCTGGCAATAACCTTGAAAGGCTTCCGAAAAATGTCGGGCAGCTGCAATGCACCAACCTTAACCTGTCCAAAAACAAACTTCATACTTTGCCTGCTTCTTTTGCTCAACTGACCCAAATCAAAAACCTCATTTTCTATGAGAACGAATTTGAAGACGTTCCCGATGTTTTGGAAGGTTTCAATAATATAAAGCACCTCGATTTTTACAAAAACCATATCAAGAAAATTCCGGATTTCGTGGGCAATATGGAAAATTTGGAACAACTGTTCGTTGCGTTCAACCAAATCGAGGAGATTCCCGACACGTTGCGCAACCTGAAACGACTGAAGTATTTCTACATCCACCACAACGAACTGCATTTCCTGCCCGAATGGATTACGGAAATGGACTCGATAGAACGCTTCGGCATCGGCTTCAACCATTTGCTGGATCTGCCTGATTTGTCGAAAATGAAGTCGCTGTATGACTTTGACTGCGAGCACAACCTGCTGGAACGCTTCCCGTGGGAACTTGTGGAAAAGCCTGGTATGGAGATGATCATTCTCCGTGACAATGACTTCAACCTCTCCGACGAAGAAAAAATGCGACTGATTAAAGCAAGCAAAACCGTCAACTTAGTTTATTGAAAATCAATTGAAAACAAAGTGATTCGAAAAATATTATCGAAAAATACAATAAAATAACTAAAAAAATAGTTGTATATTCAAAATAATCTATATATTTGCAGCGTTAAACCATTAAAAACGGAGGTAAAAATGGCTAGAAAGAAAGAAATATTTGAGGATAACTCCATCAGAATGAAGGAGTTGACCAAAGCGGAAGAGCAAGTGATGCAAGTCATTTGGAACATTGGGCAGGGTTTCGCTAATGAGATTATGGCGGCCTATCCTGAGCCCAAGCCAGCCTACAACACGGTGCTTTCCATCATCAAGATCTTGGAAAACAAGGGCTTCGTGAAGCACGAGACCTTCTGCCGCGCCCACCGCTATAGCGCCGTCATCAGCAAAGAGGAATACTCGCACCGTTACCTCGGCAGCGTGGTGGAGCGCTACTTCAACAATTCTTACCTCGACCTCGTCTCGGCCTTCGCCAGAAAAGAGAACTTCAGCGTCGAGGAACTGGAAGAAATGAGGAAAGCCATCGACGAGGCCATCGCCTCAGAAAGGAAATAAGCCATGAACGCACAAGAATTAATCATCGGTCATCTGCTGCCCATCGCAGCCACCGTTGCGGTGCTTTGGTTAGTGTATCGCATCTTGTTTCGCAACAGCAATCGCCTGTATTTCAACCGTTTCTTCCTGCTAACGAGCATGCTGTTGGCCTTGGCCATGCCCTTGCTCGGTTTGCTCTCTGGAATTGAAGTGCCTCAAATGGCGACCTTGAAACAAAACATGTTCAATGGCATGATGCTGAACGAAGTCATCGTCACGCCCGACGGTCAGCCCGTGTTGCCCGAAGTGACGGTAACAACCAATGCCACGCCTTCGCGTTTTAGTGTGTGGCAAGTCATTGGTGGCATTTATTTAATAGGTGTTGGCGTGATGACACTGTTGTTCCTCATCAAGTTGGGGAGGCTTGTGGCGCTCATCATCCGATCGCCAAAGCGTAAGATGGACGGTTTTACAGCGGTGTTCACGGGCAAGGAGCAAGGCTCGTTCTCCTTCTTCCGCTATGCCTTCTTCCCCAACGAAAATGTGGATCCTGACATCATGCGGCACGAGATGAGCCACATCGCCCACCACCATTCGTGGGACATCCTCTTCGCCGAGGTGATGATGATCCTGCAATGGTTCAACCCTTTCATTTATCTGTACAAGAAGGAGTTACAAAGCCTTCACGAATACCAGGCCGACCGCGATGTGGTGGCTACTGGCGTTGACAAAAAGAACTATATGATGCTGATCCTGCAGCAGTGCACGGCTGTCGACTTCAGCGGAATGAGCAATAACTTCAGTTTAATCCTTACCAAAAAACGAATCAAGATGATTACAAGAAACGAAAAGGCCAAGGGCCTCTGGTGGAGGCTCTTGGCTACATTGCCAGTGCTGGCGGTCCTGCTGATTGCCAATACGAAAGTGACAGCACAAGAAAAGAAGACCGAAAACGTCTTTACTGTCCAATTCGGAGACTTTGAGCTTTTCAATGACGACGGAACCCAAATGCAGTTGAAGGACACCGTTATCTATTACGAAGACGGCACATACACCAAGTTTGAGAGTACCGAAGCTGTCGACCCATTTACGGGAGAACTGCGAAAGACTTTCACGGTAAAAAACTACACAGCCGAAGGAACGCCTAACCCTAACATCGATTTTACTATCAGAGAGGTTGAAAAGCATGGTGATACGATGATGTACAGTATGGATCCTTTCACTATTTCAGGTGACATTGTCAACAAACTCAAAAACAAAATCATGACCGACGAGGACATCGATGTCAAGGTGACCGAGGTAGGGTGCGTGGACAACGACACCGTCTACAACATCGTTGAGCAAATGCCCGAGTTTCCTGGTGGCGCGGAAGCCATGATGAAGTCTATTGCTGGAAACATCAAGTATCCGGAAGCAGCAATAGACAAGAATATCGAAGGCCGAGTGTTTGTCAGTTTTGTTATCGAAAAGGATGGTAGTGTATCAAATGTGAAAGTGTTGCGCGGAATTGGCGGCGGTTGCGATGAAGAGGCCGCCCGTGTTATCAGCTCCATGCCGAAATGGAAGCCCGGTAAGCAGAAAGGCGAATTTGTTCGGGTGAGTTACCAGATTCCCATCATGTTTAAGCTCGGGCAGACGAATGATGAATACAAAACCACAGTGAAAACGGTAGTTGCAGGAGATGACGAACATTCCTGGAAGACATCAACGGCAACAATTCCAGACAATCCAGCAAAAGAGAAGAAGCAGCCCGACAAAAACGGTGTCTATCAGATCGTTGAAGAGATGCCCAAATTTCCAGGAGGAGAGAATGCCTTGATGGACTATGTAGCCAAAAATGTCGTTTATCCCAAAGAAGCTCAGGAAAAGGGAATCTCAGGCCGTGTGTTTGTCGGCTTCATTGTCGAGAAAGACGGCAGTGTTTCCGAGGTGAAAGTACTGCGAGGCATTGGTGGCGGCTGTGATGAAGAATCTATCCGCGTGGTAAAAGCCATGCCGAAATGGAAACCCGGGAAACAAGAAGGCAAGCCTGTAAGGGTAAGCTATCAATTGCCCATATTCTTCAAACTGCAATAAACTGATGCAGATATTTTAAACAAGTTGATTTAATCCTAAAAACATAACATGATGAAAACAAAGAATGAAAAGCTCAACGGTCTCTGGTGGAGACTTTTGACGGTAATGTCGGTGCTGGCCATCCTGCTTATGGTCAACACAAATGCCATGGCACAAAACAAGAAAAAAGCCAACGACAAAGTATTGGAAAAAGCAGAAGTGATGCCTGAGTATCCGGGGGGCGATCAAGCTATGATGGATTTTGTGGCCAAAAATGTCCAGTACCCGCAGGAAGCCAGGGACAAAGAAATCTCTGGTCGTGTATTGGTAAGTTTCATTGTCGAAAAAGACGGTAGCATTGCTGATGTCAAAGTCGTAAAAGGCATCGGGGGTGGCTGCGACGAAGAAGCCGTCCGCGTAGTGAAAGCCATGCCGAAATGGAAGCCCGGAAAGGACAAAGGCAAACCCGTTCGGGTCAGTTACATGATGCCGTTTACCTTTAAATTGCAGTAAACCATTATTGGTTTTGTAGGGCTGTCGTACCACGGCAGCCGCATAATAGGGTTAATCCCCATGCGGCTGCCACGGTGTGACGGCCTTACAAATATTTATTACATCGCTTTGCGTCATTGCGAGGAGGAACGACGAAGCAATCTAGGGGATGTTTGTTTTCTGGATTGCTTCGTTCCTCGCAATGACGTACACGGTTGAAACGGGTTATTCCAAAATCAACTGTTCCCATTTGATTTTCGGCACAAACTGCACACCGTTTTCATTGCGGTAATAGGCCAGTTTGTCGCCCTCATCTACGGGCTGCAATTTGATGGTTTCTTTGCCTTTGCCGATGGCCAAAATCAACAGCGGCTCATATGGTAAATTGAAAGCCTCGGTAATCTTCGCCTTGTTGAACGCACCAATCATGATGCCATTGAGACCCATTTCCGTGGCTTTCAGCAACATACTCTGTGCGGCGATGCCGAGGTCGATGTCAACGAACTTGTTTTCTGGGATGGTGCTGCAAATGATGATAAAAGCTTCGGGTTCAGTGCCAGGGTAGGGGAGATGCAGTTCGGGCAGCAAACCACCCAATTTCATGTTCTGTGCGATGATGTCGGCTCCCGTTTCTTTGGTCACCAACTTGAAGCGAAGCACCTGCTGATTTTTTGCTGAGGCGATTTTGGTATTCACCGCCACGATGCGCTCCAGCATGTCGCGTTTCACCTCAAAACTTTGGTCATAACCGCGATAACTGCGGTTTTTTTCCATTAAAGATTCCAAAGAGGTGTGTTTCACCACGGTCTTCTTGGCACCCTTGCCAAAGACCTCTTCATAGCGTTTTTCTAAGTATCCGTCAGCCATAATTCTAAATTTTGCTGCGAAAATACAAAATTTCCTATTTTTGCACCATGAAAAAACGATTGTTGCACATCGGCTCTTTTTTGATGGCACTCGTGGTGCTGTTCGTCTCGGTAGGCTGGGATGTGAAGTTCCATTACTGCACCGAAGACCATCAACTGACGGGCAGCTTTGGTGCAGTGGCAGACCATTGTATGCATTGCCTCGATCATGAACTTGAGCACGCGGAAACCGAAACTCATCTTTGGCAACACGATGCACTCCAGTTCAGCGCCAAATGCTGCTGCGACGATTTCGACAGCAAAATCCAATTCACCGACAACTTTGTTTTTTCTCTCGAAAAACAACTGATTATCAGTTTACAATCTTTTGTTTTGCCGCATCTTGACTTGAGTGAAGTCCTCGTTCAAGTGCGACAAATTTTCGACAACCATTCACCGAAGAAAGCCCTCAAGTTTCTTTCGGGTCAAGAACGGATTGTTTTCTTTTCTTCACTGAAGATTAATCCTTTGGTTTTCTGATTCATTCGTACTAACCCCATGAGATTCCCTATGGGAATGGAGCGAAGCATTAATCGTGTAATGCGGCGGCTAGTAATGCTACGAATTGGTAACTTGTTCTTTCCGCCGCGGTTAACAAAACAAATGATATTCCATTCCCGAAGGGAATCTCCACTACAAACCCAATTTTGAATTTTGAATCTTAAATTTTGAATCCAATGAAAACCAAACAACTCAGTATAATTACTATATTATTATTCGCCTTCGCCACAAGCGCCTTTGCCCAAGGCTTCATCGAAGGCACCGTTTACGAAGAGGCTGCAAACGGTGAACGCACGCCACTGCCTGGCGTGAATGTGTACTGGAAAATTGTCAACGAAGGCACCGTGACCGATGCCAACGGACACTACAAAATCCCGCTGCATGAGCGCATCGGCTGCCTTGTGTTCAGTTGCATCAGCTACGAGAACGACACGGTTCACCACATGGTGGAACCTGCACATTACGACCATGTCTTCAAAGCCATCCACATGCTGAACGAGGTGGAAATCGCAGCCCGACAAAAAGCTACTTACATCAATCCTATCAAGGCGATTGCCGTCCAAGAAATCACTTCCGAGAACCTAAAACGAGCCGCTTGCTGCACCCTTGCAGGCAGTTTTGAGAACAATGCTTCAGTAGATGTGAACTACAGCGATGCCGTCACGGGTGCCAAACAAATCCAACTGCTCGGTTTGAGTGGCATCTACACCCAGATGATGACCGAAATCATCCCTAATTTCCGTGGTTTGGCCTCTACATTCGGCTTGAATTATGTACCTGGCAACTGGATGAACGGCATACAAGTCTCCAAAGGAACTTCCTCGGTAAGAAATGGTTACGAGTCCATCACAGGACAAATCAATGTGGACTATAAGGAGCCCTTGCCCAACAAAAGTGAGAAAGTGTTTTTCAACCTCTATGCCAATTCTATGGCCATGACGGACTTCAACTTCAATGTTAGAACCAAGGTGGGAAAACAAGATGGCATCATGCTCTTCGGCCATGTGAGCCACAACTTCATGAAGATGGACGGCAACGGCGATTCCTTTATGGATGACCCCATGACCACGCAATACAATGTTTTCATGCGCTATAACCATCCTCACACAGGACATTTCGGTTGTAAGTTGGGCATCAAAGCGTTGAAGGAGAATCGACTCGGCGGACAGATGGACTTCGACCCGAAACACCGTCTCGATGAAGGCTACAATCTCTTTGGCATCGGCATCAACACTGAACGTTATGAGGCCTTTGCCAAATGCGGCTACCACTTCGACCGTAAGGATACCAGCCTCGGTCTTCAGCAACAGGTCACATACCACAAGATGGACTCCTACTACGGCCTTACCGACTACAACGCCAACCAACTTTCCTATTATGCCAATCTGCTGTTTGATTCTTACATTGTCAACGACCATCACACCTATTCCGTGGGTGCCAGTTATACCTATGACAAGTATGATGAACACTTGAATGACAGCACTTTGCAACGCATTGAGCAAGTCCCTGGTGCTTTTGCTGAGTATGTCTTCAACGACAATCACCACTGGAGCGTGATTGCTGGATTCCGTGCCGACTACAACACCTATTACCACAAGATGCTCTATACACCCCGCCTGCATGTGCGTTTCAAGACCCGCGACGACTTTGCGCTGCGTCTATCGGCAGGCAAGGGCTACCGCTCGCCCAACATCTTGGCTGAAAATTCCACTATGCTGGCATCATCGCGCGACATCCGTTTCTTGGATACACCGAAAATGGAAGATGCTTGGAACTATGGCATCAACGTGACCAAAAGCATCACCTTTGGCTGGCGCGAACTCATCCTTCAGGCCGACTTCTACCGCACCGACTTTGTCAACCAAATTGTTCTCGATCGTGATGCCGATGCCCATGAAGTCCGCATCTATAACCTCAATGGAAAGTCCTATTCCAACAGTGCCCAAATCGAGGCCAACTGTGAGATTTTCAAGGACTTTGACCTGACCTTGGCTTTCCGCTACAACGATGTGAAGATGACCATCAACGACACCTTGCGTGAGAAGCCTTTCGTCAACCGTTACAAGGGTTTGGTCTCGATGTCGTATGCTCCAAACACCTGGCAGTTCGACTTCACGACGCAGTTCAATGGAGACAGTCGCGTGCCCAACCTGAGTGGCAACGCAACCGCCATGGCCAACCACCAGAACATCGGTCGTTCGCCGTTCTATGTCATCATGAATGCCCAGATTACGAAGAAGTTGGGCGAACGCTGGGAGCTTTATGTTGGCGGCGAGAACTTGACCAACTACAAGCAGGACTATCCCATCATCTCGGCTGAAAACCCCACTAGCGAAGATTTCGACGCTTCCATGGTTTGGGGTCCGTTGAGCGGCATACGGGCCTATTTGGGCGTTCGGTTCCAAATCAAGTGATTGTTTCACGTGGAAAAAACTATATTTCACGCAAAATTCGCAGAACTCGCAGAAAACTATACAACAATAATTTTTCATCGCTTTGCGCTTCATAAGATTCTACGAATTCTGCGTGAGAAAAAATATGTACTTTTGCAGTCCAAAACACTCATGAAATGAAAAAATACCTTTTCCTATTCGCTGTGGCCCTGACGATGGTGGCCTGCGGTCAGAAAGACGACAAAAAGCAAGAGCAACCCACAGATAAAGACAAAGAAGTCTATATTCCTAAAGGTGTGCCCGTTGCCCCGATGCAAGAAATCATAGTGCCAGAAAAGGGTGGGGCTGAATTAGGCAACCCCAACGCGCCCGTTCTGAAAATGGAAGAAGGCAAGCCTCTCGATTTCAGCCAACTGCAAGGCGGGGGCATGTCGGTAGACGACCAAGTGGCCGCGCAGATTGATTCCATCCGTTACAAGGCTGAGCATGGCGATGCCAAGTTCCAATATGCCTACGGCGTATGCTACGAAAAGGGTTGGGGCGTGGAGCAGGATACGAAAGAGGCTTTGGCATGGTACAGAAAAGCGGCTGCACAGGAGAATGGCCCCGCTTATAACTCCATCGGCAATTATTACAGAGAGGGTACTGGCATGAAAGCCGATGCAAACAAGGCCTTTGAATACTACCAAAAAGGAGCCGAAGTAAAGGATGCTCAGGCGATGTTGAATCTAGGTAACTGTTACTATTTCGGAATGGGAACGGAAAAGGATGCTAATGCAGCCGTCAAATGGTGGAAAGACGCCGCTGAGGCAGGCAATGCCTTCGCTATGGCGCAAATGGGTGACTGCTATTATCACGGCCTCGGTGTGGAAAAAGACTTGGCCAAAGCCATCGAGTACTACACTCCTGCTGCCGAAAAGAACATCACGAGCGCTTTATATCAACTTGGCATCTTGTATTATACAGGCAACGGTGTGGAGCAAGACCAGACCTACGCCGAGTTGCTCATGCGCAAAGCCAGCGACGGCGGCATGAAAGAAGCGCAGGATTTTTTGGATAGGATGAAGAAATAAACAAACAATGAATGCCGCCAAAAAGGCGGCATTACTTATATCATTTGCAGAGCATTTGTGTCAGATCTGCTTCCTTAACACTACGCCTTCACCAAAGCCGCAGCACCAAGGATGGCCGCATCGTTGTCGGGCAGTTCGGAAACGCGAACATCAACGCTGCCGTCGTAAACGAAGCACAGATGCTTCTTGAACGACTCGCGAGCGGGTTTCAGCAACACTTCACCGGCCTTCACGGGACCGCCCATCAGGAAGATGGCCTCGGGGCCGCTGAAGGCCACAGCATTGGCCATGGCGATGCCCAGCCAATAGCCCGTCTTTTCAAAGACCTTGATGGCCAAAGGGTCGCCATATTTGGCAGCATCACCCACCATCTTGCTCGTCAGTTCCTCGGGCGGCACTTGTGATAGCGCGCCGACATAATCGGGGGTACCTTGTATCATCTCGAGTGCGGTGCGACGGATGCCCGTAGCGGAGGTATAGGTCTCCAGACAGCCTTTGCGTCCGCAGCCGCAAGGACGGCCTTCGGGAATGAGGATGGCGTGGCCGAGTTCACCAGCGCCGCCCGTCTTGCCGTGTACCAACTTGCCGTCAACGACAATGCCGCTACCCACGCCTGTGCCGAGGGTGAACATCACGAAATGCTTCATGCCTTTGGCACCGCCGTAGACGAGTTCGCCGTAAGCCGCGGCGTTGGCGTCGTTGGAGACGACGACAGGCACATCGATATGCGAGTTGAATTCCGAGCCAAGATTGACGATACCCTTGAAGTTGAGGTTGGTGGCGTTCTCGATGCAGCCCGTATAGTAGTTGCCTGCCGGTGCCGCAATGCCGATGCCCTCGATGGTGTCAACGTGGTTTTCGGCCATTAAGTATTTGATTTGTTCGCAGATGTCCGCCACATAAAGGGAGGCATCGAAATATTTGTTGGTGGGAAGATTTTTCTTAGTCATGCAACGGCCGTCGTCGCGCACCAGTCCAATGTCGGTGTTGGTGCCGCCTATGTCGATTCCTATGGAATAAGTGTTCATAATCGTAGATTTTTTGAATGGGCGAAAATACGGTTTTTTGTTGAATTGATTAGAAAAAAGACAGAATCTTCATAAAAAGACCTAATTTTGCAACCGTAAGCCAAGACAAATATGCTCTTCAACTCCATCCAATTCGCAGTATTTCTTCTGATAGTTTTCCTGCTCTATTGGTTTGTGTTTGACCGCTTTATCAGCAAGTCGAAGCACCAGTTGCGGTTGCAAAACATTTTCATAGTTGTGTCAAGCTATGTTTTCTATGGTTGGTGGGACTGGCGTTTTCTGTTACTCATTGCATTCACTTCGTTCTGTTCATGGGGAAGTGGGTTGCTTATCGGGAAAGCACAAACAAAGAAAAGAGCCAAAACTTGGATGTGGCTCAATATCATCCTCAATTTGGGCATTTTGGCCCTTTTCAAGTATTACGACTTTTTTGTCGTCGAGTTTGCGCAACTTTTCCATCTCTCTACGGAAGGACTGTTGATAAAGGTGATACTTCCCGTGGGCATTTCGTTCTACACGTTTCAGGCCTTGAGTTATTCCATCGACATTTACCGAGGAAAAATAGAACCCACCAAGGACATTGTCGCCTTTTTTGCCTTTATTTCATTCTTCCCTCAGTTGGTGGCGGGTCCTATTGAAAGGGCATCGAGTCTTTTACCCCAGTTTCTGAAAAAGAGAGAATTCGACTACGACACTGCCATGGAGGGCATGCGCCAGATTTTGTGGGGCTTGTTCAAAAAACTGTTGAT
>JAEEGI010001513.1_pt1 | contig 57895 bp, 56 predicted proteins | sample 8958751 | NCBI WGS metagenome assembly JAEEGI01 (sample SAMN16246545, study PRJNA631951) | gut metagenome | biome: gut microbiome; feature: rumen; material: KS-attached | host: Bos | place: Iran: Karaj | collected 2018-10
AGAATTGCGCCATGCTTCGTTGCTTCCCTTGACCATATATCTCCATTATGCTCTGCGGGAAGCGCCTCGCCTGTCACAATTCTGCCTCGGAAATCTTTCTAAAGCTTTCTATCAGGTATTAGTATAAAAACCCACTTGCAGCCGCGCGATCCTATAGAACAGCACATCCGGGGGACAGGGCGTCCCCCGGATGTGCTGTGTTCCTGTGCGCCGGGCTCAGTCCGGATCGTACTCGCCATATTCGCAGCCGATGCCGCTGGCCTCCACCTCGTCGATCAGGATCTCCTCCCCACCGGGCGTGCGCTTGTAGAGCTTGAGGACGCCGGTGCCGGTGCCGCCGTTCCAGAGCCGGTTGTGACGCTTGAGGCCGGTGGGCGCCTCGTAGTTGATGAGCAGCATGTCCTTCTTGCTGCAGCGCACCTGGGTGTCCAGCTTGGCCGTGGCCGTGGTCTGCACCACATGCCAGAGGATCTCGTCCTCGGTCTCCCGGCAGTCAAACTCGGTGCCGGAGAGAGTCCAGAACTTGGAGAAATTGAACTCGTAGTCCGTGCCCTCGTAGTAGAATTCGCCCAGCAGCTTCCGATTCAGCGCCACGGGACCCACCTTGGGGCGTCCGCCGCCGATGTTGAAGACGCTGTTTTCCAGCTTCTTGCCGGTGACGCGGCTTTTGAGCTCGTTGCTGGAGAGCCACACCCAGGGAGAGGTGAAGTCCCCGCCCCAGTTCTTGTCGGCATAGCCGTTGCAGGTCTCCGGGCGGACGAGGTATCTGACCCCGTTCAGGACGATCTCGCCCCGGTATTTGGTCTTCATGCCCTCCGCGTGCCAGAACATCTCAAAGGCGTTCTTGTCCCGGAAAAACTTGTCCGCGCCGTAGCCCACGTTGAAGGCGATCTGCTTGTCGATCTCCAGCTTCCAGCGCATGCTGCCCGCGTCGCACATCCACTCGGGGTGGGCGGCCGCCTCCTCCGGCGTCACGGTGACGCTGCCCTCGGTGTAGGTCTCGGAGCAGCTGCAGGGGCCGCAGGCGATGAAGTAGGGCGCGTCGGGGTGCAGCTCCACGTCCTTCCAGGCGTAGAAATTGTGCAGCTGCCCGTGCTCCTCCCCCCAGAAGCCCACGTTCACCATCACATAGGAGGGCAGGATGCCCTGCCTTTGCTTCTCCGGATCGTTCCAGACGATGACGGGCTCCTCCGCCGCCAGCTCCGGATTGCAGGTGAAAAACTCCACATAGAAGGGCTTCTTCTCGCCGGTCTCGGCGTTCTCCGCCGTCAGGGAATGCCACCACCAGTCATAGCCCTTTTTGGCCAGGGGGCCGCGGAGCATAAAGGCGTCGCGGCTGATGTCGTGAATATTTGCCATGGGGATGCCTCCTTATCAGCTTGTGATCAGAGATATTATACTTCCTTCGCGAGGCAAGGTCAAATTCTTTTGCGGAAACAGGAAAAGCTTGACGGAGCGCCCGGGGTGTTCGTATAATAAAAAAGAGCTTGCTGGGAAGGCAGGCACACAAGGGAGGCTATTGCATGAGAATCGCAGTTGTGACCGGCGCCTCCGCCGGGATCGGAAGAGAGTTTGTCCGCGCCATCGACCGGGAGGGCGCCTTTGAGGAGATCTGGGTCATCGCCCGGCGGGCGGAGCGGCTGGAGGAGCTGAAACAGGACTGCGCCACGCCCCTGCGCCCGGTGGTGCTGGATCTGACGGCGGAGGAGAGCGTGACGCGCTATCGGGAGCTGCTGGAAAAGGAGCAGCCGGAGATCGGGCTGCTGGTGAACGCGGCGGGCTGCGGAGTCTTCGGCCCCTTCGCGGAGAAGGAGCTGGACAAGCTCCTCGCGAGCGCCCGGCTCAATTCCCTGACGCTCACGGCCATGTGCCACGTGAGCCTGCCCTATATGAAAAAAGACGACGCCATCGTGAACATGGGCTCCAACTCAGCCTGGCAGCCGGTGCCCTGGCAGGCGGTCTACGGCGCCAGCAAGAGCTATGTGCTCTCCCTCTCCCGCGCTCTGTGGCGGGAGCTTAAGCCCCGCGGCATCCATGTGATGTGCGTGTGCCCCGGCTGGGTGAAGACGGAGTTTCAGGCCACCGCGCGGCACGACGACTACATCCGCTATGTGGATCGCTGGTACGGCCCAGAGGAAGTGGCCGCACAGGCCATGCGGGATCTGAAAAAGAAAAAGCTGGTGTCCATTCTGGGTCACCCGGTGCGCCGCCAGGTGCGCCTGGTGAAATTCCTGCCGGTGAAGCTGGTCATGAAGATCTGGTGCCGCCAGCAGGGGATCGAATAAGAGAAAATGCCAAAAGAGGCGGCTTCGGATGCTCCGAAGCCGCCTTGCTTGCGCTATTCTCAAAACTCAAAACTGAAAACTCAAAACTGCTTTACAGCTGGGGGCCGGCGGCCACCAGCGCCTTGCCCGCCTCGTTGCTCTCGTACTTGACGAAGTTCTTGATGAAGCGGCCGGCCAGATCCTTGGCCTTCTCTTCCCACACAGCGGGATCGGCGTAGGTGTCGCGGGGATCCAGGATGGCGGGATCCACGCCGGGCAGGGCAGTGGGAACCTCAAAGTTGAAGTAGGGGATCATTTTGGTGGGGGCGGTGAGGATGGAGCCGTCCAGGATGGCGTCGATGATGCCGCGGGTATCCTTGATGGAGATGCGCTTGCCGGTGCCGTTCCAACCGGTGTTCACCAGATAGGCCTTGGCGCCGCTCTTTTCCATCTTCTTCACCAGCTCCTCGGCGTACTTGGTGGGATGCAGCTCCAGGAAGGCCTGGCCGAAGCAGGCGGAGAAGGTGGGCGTAGGCTCGGTGATGCCGCGCTCGGTGCCGGCCAGCTTTGCGGTGAAGCCGGAGAGGAAGTAGTACTTGGTCTGTTCCGGGGTCAGCACGGAGACGGGAGGCAGCACGCCGAAGGCGTCGGCGGAGAGGAAGATCACGTTCTTGGCGTCCGGGCCGGAGCACACGGGGCGCACCTTCTTCACGATCTTCTCGATGTGCTCGATGGGGTAGGAGACGCGGGTATTCTCGGTGACAGACTTGTCGGCAAAGTCGATCTTGCCGTTCTCGTCCACGGTGACGTTCTCCAGCAGGGCGTCCCGCTTGATGGCGTTGTAGATGTCGGGCTCGGAGTCCTTGTCCAGGTTGATGACCTTGGCGTAGCAGCCGCCCTCAAAGTTGAAGACGCCGTTATCGTCCCAGCCGTGCTCATCGTCGCCGATCAGCAGACGCTTGGGGGCGGTGGAGAGGGTGGTCTTGCCGGTGCCGGAGAGGCCGAAGAAGATGGCGGTATTTTCGCCGTTCATGTCGGTGTTGGCGGAGCAGTGCATGGCGGCCATGCCCTTGAGGGGCAGGTAGTAGTTCATCATGGAGAACATGCCCTTCTTCATCTCGCCGCCGTACCAGGTGTTGATGATGACCTGCTCCCGGCTGGTGACGTTGAAGGCCACCACGGTCTCGCTGTTCAGACCCAGCTCCTTGTAGTTTGCGCACTTGGCCTTGGAGGCGGTGTAGACCACGAAGTCGGGCTCAAAGCTCTCCAGCTCTTCAGCGGTGGGCTTAATGAACATGTTGCGCACGAAGTGAGCCTGCCAGGCTACCTCCATGATGAAGCGGATGGCCATGCGGGTGTCCTTGTTGGCGCCGCAGAAGGCGTCCACCACATAGAGCTTCTTGCCGCAGAGCTGCTTGCGCGCCAGGTCCCGCACCACCTCCCAGGTCTCCTGGGTCATGGGGTGGTTGTCGTTCTTGTAGCCCTCACTGGTCCACCACACGGTGTCGCGGGAGTTCTCGTCCATCACGATGTATTTGTCCTTGGGGGAGCGGCCGGTGTAGATGCCGGTCATGACGTTCACGGCGCCAAGCTCCGTCAAAACGCCCTTGTCAAAGCCCTCCAGAGCGGGATCCATCTCGTCCTTGAAAAGCTGCTCATAACTGGGATTGTAGATGATCTCGGTTGCGCCGGTAATGCCGTATTTGCTCAAATCAATGTGTGCCATAGCGCATCAAACCCCTTTCGGAAATTATGTTCGTTCCGCGCACCGGCGGATATGGATACAGCTTCAATATACCACAAGCCGCCCGCCCCGTCAATCGAAAGGGAGAGTTTTTAGCGCGTAGGGGCTTCGTGCGTAGGGGCGGCTATCAGCCGCCCGTTGTCGGACACAGGCGGGGGCGGCGGGCGGCTGATAGCCGCCCCTACGGGATGAAAACAGGACCCTTTGAAAACCGGAGTTTTCAAAGGGCCCCTGTGTTTTTATTCGCCTTCTGTTTCGGGCAGAGCCTGCACCAGCACCTTTTCCACCCGGCGGCCGTCCATGGCAAGCACGGTGACGCGCCAGTTTTCATAGGTGAAGCTGTCGCCCACCTGGGGGAAGGCGCCGAAGGACTCCACCGTCCAGCCGCCCACGGTCTCGCTCTCGGCCTCGAAGCTGTCCTCGTCGATACCCAGCAGCTCCAGAAAGTCGGCGATCACCATGTCGCCGTCCAGCTCATACTCGCTCTCGGAGCGCTGCACGACCTCCTGCTCCACGGTGTCCGTCTCGTCCCAGATGTCGCCCACGATCTGCTCCAGCACGTCCTCCATGGACAGGACGCCCAGAGTGCCGCCGTACTCGTCGGACACGATGGCCAGATGCTGCCGCGCCTTTTTCAGTGCGTTCAGCACCTGGGGGAGCTTCATGGTCTTGTAGACGTAGCAGGGGGGCATCAGGAGCTTGCGGATGTCGGTGTGCCCGTCCTCGGTGATGGCCTTGAGGAAGTGGTTCAGGTACAGCACGCCGATGATGTTGTCGATGCTGCCCTCGTAGACCGGCAGGCGGGAGAAGGGAGCCTCCTCCACCAGGCGGAGGATCTCCTCCCAGTCGTCCTCAATGTCGATGGCGCAGACGTCCACCCGGGCGGTCATGACCTCGGAGGCGGAGATCTGGTCAAATTCGATGGCGGCCTGGACAAGCTCCGACTGGTCCTCGTCCAGAACCTCCTCGTCCTCGGCGGTCTCGATGAGGTTCTGCAGCTCTTCCACGGCCTCCTCGGCGTCCTCGTCCTCCTCGCCCTTGAGGGGACGGGTGATCAGGTCGATGAGCTTTACCACCAGCCAAACCAGGGGCTTGAGCACCAGCATCAGCCCCCGCACGGGGTAGGCGTAGCGCACGGCGACCCGGTTGGCGTTTTTCTTGCAGGTGATCTTGGGGATGGTCTCCCCGAAGATGATGATGACCACGGTGATGATCAGCGTCCCCAGCCAGACCTTGTCGGTGCTCCGGGTGAGCTGATAGACCAGCACCGTCACCAGCGAGGAGGCGGCGATGTTCACCAGGTTGTTGCCAATGAGAATAGCGCTGAGCGCGTCGTCAAAGCGCTCCGCGATCCTGGCGGCGACGCCGGCCCGCTTGGAGCCGCTGTCCCGCAGATGCTCCAGCCGCAGGCTCGAGCAGGAGGAATAGGCCATCTCCGAGCCGGAGAAAAAGCCCGAGAGGAGCACGCACAGGACGATGCCCGCAATGGTCAGAACGGTCTCGGTCATGCCTCCTCGCCCCCTTCCTCTTCCTCGGGCAGGAGCGCGACTTTCAGCTTGCGGATGCGGTTATGCTCCATGGCGGAGACGGTGACCTCCAGCGCGTGGTAACGGAAGCTGTCGCCCACCTTGGGGATGGCGGTGAACTGCTCAAAGGCCCACTCGCCCATGCGGGTGTTCACCAGCTCTTCGTTCTCCTCGGGATCCTCGTAGTCTAACTGCTCCATCACGTCGCTGACGCTCTCGTCCGCGTCCACCAGCAGCACGCCCTCCGAAAGCTCCTGGAAGGGCTCTTCCACCACGTCGTCCTCGTCCCAGATCTCGCCCACCAGCTCCTCCAGAATATCCTCCACCGTGACGATGCCCAGGGTGCCGCCGTAGTTATCGGTGACGACGGCCATGTTCTGCCGCTTCTTGGACATGATGGGCAGCAGCTCATCGATATTGGTGCTCTGGTGGATGAAGAAGGGCTGATCCAGCAGGCTGCGCAGATCCAGGGCGTCCTTCTGGTGCAGATAGGCCTTGATGAAACGGCGGATCTGCAGGATGCCGATGATGTTGTCGATGCTGCCCTCGTAGACGGGCAGGCGGCTGTGATTCTGGGACTTGATCTGGGAGAGGATCTCCTCCAGACTGTCCTCAATATCAATGGCCTCCAGATCCACCCGGGGGGTCAGGATGCTCTCCACCGTCACATCGCCGAACTGCAGCGCGGAGGAGATGAGGTCGCCCTGCTCCTCGTCCAGGCTGCCCTCCTCGGTCATGTCCTCGATGATGTCGTAGAGCTCATCCTCCGTCACGGAGATCTCGGGATCCCCCTTGGTCAGCGCCGCGGCGCCCCGGCCGATCAGCGTCAGCAGGGAGGAGATGGGCCAGAACAGGAACATGAAGAAGCGGAGAGACCCGGCGGTGGCCTTGCTCAGCCGCTCGGGGTATTTTTTCGCGATGCTCTTGGGCAGCATCTCCCCGGCGAAGAAGACCACGATGGTGGTCACGATGGTGCTGAGACTCACGGCGCTTAAGCCCCACAGGCGGGTGACCGCCACGGTGACGAGAGAGGCCGCCGCGATATGCACGATGTTCGTGCCGATCAGCAGGGTGCTGATGGCCCGGTCAAAGTGATCCAGAATGTACAGTGCCTTTTCGGCGCGGCCGTCGCCCTTGTCGGCGGCGGTTTTGATCTTGTTGCGCGAGGCGGAGGCAAAGGCCGTTTCCGCCACGGCGAAATAGGCTGCAAAGAGCAGCAAAATGACTGCGATGATCCACGGCAACATGGACGATCGACTGTCGCCATCCATAATTGGACATACACTCCCTTATGATAAAATCACAGCAAAATATAACACAGTTTCCCTTTCCCGTCAATACAAAGGGAAGATACACCGGGGAAAAAGGCAGAAAAAAACCGACACGCCCGGTGCCGGTTTCAACACTGTATTCCCTTACCATCCGATGAGGTTGCGAACCACGCCCCAGACCAGCAGAATGACCACCAGCGCCCAGGTCAGCGCCCGGCTGATCCGGCCGGATCTGTCGCCGCCCCAGCGGACGTACTGATAGATCCACAGCCCGAAGAGACCCAGCAGGACAGGCAGCAGGCAAAAGAGCACCGCGTTATAGTGAAAGGCGGCGGGAAAATCCAGCCGCAGCAGGCTCAGCAGCATCCGGGACACGCCGCAGCCCGGGCAGTTGAGCCCGGTGACCAGATGGATCGGGCAGGGGATGCCCCAGCCGGTAAAATAGCAGAAAAGCGCATAAGCGCAGCCAACACAGAGGGTGACTGCGCTTATGAGAATGCACTTGTTCAGCCGCTTCGCCACGGATCAGGCGTCCATGGCGACCTTGTTCAGCTCGGTCTGGATCAGGTAGTAGACCACGATGCCGAGACCGAAGATGGACAGGAGCAGATAGGTGGTGCTGGAGCCGGAGGGGGCTTCGCCGTTTCTCTGGCGGATGTTGTCCACCTTCTGGCCGGCGTTGTAGAGCCAGATCCAGCTGTAAATGCCGCAGGTGACGATGCTGAGCAGCAGAACCATGCCGGGATCCTTGTCGTTGGGACCGGGGTCGGCGGTATTGAGATCAGCGACCAGGTTGAAGAACCAGATCAGACCGTAAATGCCGCAGGTGACGATGGACAGGAGAATCGCCATGCCGGCCTCGCGCTTGCGGATGTTGCAGCGGTAGCCGCCGCCCATACGGGTGCCGGGCTGCTGATACTGGGGCTGATAATACTGCTGCTGATATTGCTGCTGCTGGTATTGAGCCTGGAAGGGAGGCTGCTCCGGCTGCGCGGGGCCGGCGCCGACTCTTGCACCGCAGTTATTGCAGAAAGAAGCGCCCTCGTTGAGCTGGGCACCGCAGTTTTGGCAAAATGGCATAGTCTGTTCTCCTTCATTCTCTCTAAATTTTTTGCGGGATAACCGGTCTCCTTGAATATAGCATTTTCCCCGGTGCTTGTCAACGAAAGGAAGAAAAAACCGGCCTTTGACAGAGGACGCATCCTTGCTTGCGCAAGGATTTGGACTGTGGTAAGATAGAAGCGCGTCGAACACCGAGCGGACGCTGAAGGACAGATTGACGAAGGGACATAAAAACAGGGGAATACAGGGGAAAATCCCCTCTTGCAGGAACATAAGGGACATGTTATAATATGGTGTCGAGGCGTGAGCGATCTGCCGCGCCAAAAGCCGACGTTCCGCGAAAAAGCGGACGTCGGGGATGAACACAGGAGAGGGCCAGTTTTATGGATCAAAGAACGAATAACTATTACAGGAACGCAAACGGCCAGCCTGCCGTGCAGGAGCAGCGGCCGCTGACCGCCGCCCGCGGGGAGGAAGAGATCGACCTGATGGAGATCGTGAGCCTCCTGGTGCACCATGTCTGGCTCTTTGTTCTGGCCGCCCTGGTGGGGGCGCTGCTGGTGGGCGTGGGCGTGAAGCTTTTTGTCCCCGCCCAGTACACCGCGCGCTCTACCATCTATGTTTTCAGTACGACCGGAGACACCAGCACCCAGACGCTTTCCACGGCGGACAAGATGACCACAGACTTCCAGATCATTGCCAAATCCCGCCCCACTACGGAGCTGGTGATCCAGGAGCTGGGCTGGGACATGACCCCCAGCCAGCTGCTGAAGGAAAACACCATCAGCGTGACGAGTCCGGAGGACTCCCACATGCTGCGTATCTCCGTCACCAACCGGGATCCCGCCAAGGCCGCCCAGGTCAGCAATGCCCTGGCCACCGTCATGCAGGATCAGATCGCGGAGATCATGAAAACGGACCGCCCCCAGTTCGTGGAGCGGGCTGTCATGGGCAGCAAGTCCAGCCCCTATATCAAGCGGGACGCGGTGATCGGCGGTCTGGCCTTCGCGCTGGTCGCGGTGATCGTGGTGCTGGTGCGCTATTTCATGAACGACACCATCACCACCGAGGAGGATGTGAACCGCTACCTGGGCATCACCATTCTGAGCTCCGTTCCCTTTGAGCGGAACATGACGAAGCGGTCATGAGCTCGGCGTTTGAGCTGGCGGACATCCATTGCCACCTGATGCCCTATGTGGATGACGGCGCCTACGATGAGGAGGAGAGCCTGGAGCTTCTGAAGCTGGAGGCGGCGCAGGGCGTGCGCAGCATCTGCCTGACCCCCCATCTGCGCGCGGAGATGTTCGAGAGCAGCGACGAGACCGTGGCGGAGCATTTTGCGCTGGTGCAGAGACTGGTGGAGGAGGCGGCGCTGCCCCTCACCCTGTTCTACAGCCGGGAGTACCATTATGACCGGATCTTCCGCAGCCGGCTGGAGAGCGGGAACCTGCGCCCCCTGGGCCAGGGAAAGCACTTGCTGGTGGAGTTTGGCGGGAGGCACAGCGCGGCGGACATGCTGGAGGCCGTTGCATCGGTGCAGGAGGCCGGCTGGAAGCCGCTGATCGCCCATGTGGAGCGCTATGCTCCCCTGCAGGATCTGGCCTTCGCGGGCGAGCTGCGCGCGTCCGGCGCCCTGCTGCAGGTGAACGCGGGCAGCGTTCTGGGCCGGGAAGGGCTGCGGCAGAAGCAGCTGGTGAAGAAGCTGCTGCAGAAAGAGCTGGTAGACCTTGTCGCCAGCGACGCGCACGATGTGCGCATCCGGACGCCGGAGCTGGAGCTCTGCGCCCGGCAAATCGAAAAGAAGTTTGGCCGTGGGCTGGCGCGGCGCCTGCTGTGCGATAGCCCCAAGGCCATTCTGATGGGATCGAAGGAGTAAGGATCATGCAGATTGCAATCAACAAACGGGAAATGCCCTATGACGTGAACGAGGCCATGAAGCTTCTGCGTACCAACCTGCAGTTTTGCGGCAAGGACAAGAAGGTCATCATGATCACCAGCACCCTGGCGGACGAGGGGAAGAGCACCGTGGCGCTGAACCTGTGCCGCTCTCTGGCGCAGCTGGGCTCCCGGGTGATCCTCATCGACGCGGACATGCGCAAGTCCGTGATGGCCGACCGCTATGCCAAGGGGGAGAAGTCCATCCCCGGCCTGTCCCATCTGCTCTCCGCCCGCAATGGGCTGGAGGATGTGCTGGTGGAGACGGATATGCAGAACCTGAACATGATCCTGGCCGGCCGCGTGCCCCCCAACCCGGCGGAGCTGCTGTCCAACGCCCGGATGCAGAAGCTCATCGAGATCTGCCGGGAGGAGTATGATTATGTGATCGTGGACTGCCCGCCCATCAACCTGGTGGTGGATGCGGCGGTGGTCGCCCCGCTCTGTGACGGGATCGTGATGGTCGTATCCTCCGGCAACGTGCCCTACCGCATGGCTCAGAGCGCCATCGACCAGCTCCAGACCACCGGCTGCCCCATCCTGGGCGCGGTGCTGAACATGGTGGATCAGAAGAACGAGAAGTACTACTATCGCAAGGGCTATTACCGCAAGGGCTATTACCAGAAGTATTACGGCAGCTACTACGGCGATTACAAAAAGCGCGCCTCCAAGGGCAGGCACGGCTGAGCAAATATAGAAAAGACCGGCTGGTGTGCATCGGAACGATACACACCAGTCGGTCAAGCTGTCGACAAAGTGTCGACAGCTTGACAGCAAGAATGGGAACTTCCGAAAAAAGTTCCCATTCTTGCGTAGATTGAACGTGAAGGGGGGACTCCCATCCCCCCTTCACAATCCCCCCATGCGTGTCGGTACCTTGCCGCATGGGCGAAGGGTTGTCTACAGTCTGACCGGCGGGTGCGCACAGATGCACACCCGCCGGTCATTTTTATGCGAAATACCGCCGGATCAGTTTGTCCAGCTTCTCTTCGTAGGCCTCCGGGGCGACATGCATGCTCTCCACATGCTTTGCCCCGTCCACAAAGAGGAAGTCCTTTTCCCCGGCGTAGCTTTCATAGAGCGCGGGGGCGTTCCGGAAGGGCACCATGGGATCGTCCCGCCCGTGGACAAAGAGGATCGGGAGCCGCGCCGTCCGGAGAGCGGGGCGGGCGTCTCCCTCGCGGAGATCCACCCCGGCGATGAGCCGGTGCAGCAGCCGGAGCGGGGGATAGAAGGGCCCCAGCATGCCCCGGAGCTGATCCGGCGCGTCCCAGAAGCCGCTGTCCTCCACGATGGCCTTCACATTCTCGGGGCAGCGGTCGGCCATTTTCAGCACCGTGCAGGCGCCCATGGAGAAGCCGTGGAGCAGGATCTGCACATCCTCGCCGAAGTGCCGACGCAGAAAGTCGATCCAGCGCAGACAATCCCCGTCCTCAAAGGCGGCGAAGCCGATGAAGCGCCCCTCGCTCTCCCCGTGGGTCTCGTGGTCGCAGCAGAAGAGGTCGAAGCCCCGGCTGCGGTAGTAGTCATAGTACATGCCGGCGGTCTCCGCGTGCTCAGAGCGGTAGCCGTGCACCAGAAAGGCGATGCGCTTTCCCTCCCCGCCGCCGGGGAAGTAGAAGCCCCGCAGCAGGGCGCCCCGGCCGGAGCGGAGCTCGAAGCGCTCCTGGGGAAGTGCGCGCAGCCGCGCCGCGTCCCCGTCCCGGTGCTCGTAATAGTCCGGCTTGTGGCTCTTGCCGTTCATCAGCGGCGAGAGCAGGGGAGAGCCCTCCCGGCAGAAGATGTGCCGGTACAGTTCCCCGGTGAGCGTGCCCAGCAGCCCGGCGCCCAGGGAGGCAAAAAGCAGTCCCTTCTTCATGTCACTTCACCGGCAGCACAGAGCCCACCGTGGCCAGCAGCGTGCACAGCCCCACCAGAATCAGGAAAATCGGCGTCCCAAATTTGCCCACCAGGGCGGACTTGCCCACCCGCTTGCGGGAGAGGGCGTAGGCCACGATGACGCCGATGCCGGTGACCACCTGGATCACCCCGGCAAAGCGGGAGAGATCCACGAAGTCGAAGGAACTGAGCGCGGCAAAAACCAGGCAGGGGAGGGAAGCCGCCAGCCAGCTCAGCTTCTCGTTCCAGCGGGTCTGCTCGTGGACGATGTCCCGCAGGTTCAGGGTATTGGCCCAGAAGGAGGTGGCCAGCGCGAAGAGGGAGAAGAGGTAGGCCACCACGGCGGGCCAGCCGCCGATGCTCTTGCCCAGATCCAGCAGCGCGCCCTTTTTGCTCACGTCCTCCCCGGCACCCAGCAGCGTGGTCAGGGTCACCAGGAGGATGAGGGCGGCGTTGATGCCAAGGCCGGCGGCGATGGAGCCAAGGATCTTTTTCTTGTCCTTCTGCAGCCCCTTGACCACCTGGGGCGTGGACATGACGGCGGAGAGGGAGAAGGAGATGGAGCCGAAGAGTGCGGCGGCGTTGGTCCAGCCGCGATAGACGCCCCCGAGGGGCTGGGTCTTGCCCCGGAGCACCACCGCCAGCAGCACGCCAACCACCAGCACCATGGCGGCGACGGAGAATTTTTCGCACACGCCCACCAGCTTCAGACCGAAGAAGACCACGCCGGCGCCGACGATGTAAAACAGCAGCATGCACACCATCGACGGCAGACCGCACCACTCCGCCAGCACTTCGGCAGCGCCGGTGAGAAAGGCGCTGACATTGACGATGACGGAAAGACCCAGCAAGGCGAAGGCGGCCCAGGTGAAGATGTTTTTCAGCTTGCCGGAGAACATCTCCCGGTCAAAGCAGGCGATGAACTGGGCGCCGTCGTTGTTGTAGCTCAGCTCCGCGATAATGAGGTGCAGCAGCAGGTTGAAGAGGAAACAGAAGCCCAGGATCAGCAGCAGCTCCCGCAGGCTGTTGCGGGACGCCAGATAGGGTACGGCCTGGATGCCGGCGCCCACGCCGTGGCCGATGATGATGCTGGTGGCCTCCCAGAAGCTGAGGCGAGTTTTGGCTTGGCTCGTTTTCATAGGCGTAAACTCCTTGAAAAATGGTGTAACAACAGTATAAAAGCTCTTTCCGGCCTTGTCAACCGCGCCAAAATCGGTGTGAAAAAATTGACTTTCATAGATTTTTTAAGAATAAGGTGTATAATGCACGCTGTATGAATATGTGCATGAGGAGCTTGAAGTGAGCATGGGTGCAGGGAAAAAGCAGAGCTTTATGGAACAGCTGGCCTCTCTGATCGTGGATCGGAGGAGCGTATTCTTCCTGTTGTTTGTGATAGCCGCGGGCTTTTGCGCCGTCTCCCGGGGCTGGGTGCGCGTCAACGACGATCTGACGGCCTATCTGCCCGAGTCGACGGAGACCCGGCAGGGTCTGGATCTGATGGAGCAGGAGTTCACCACCTTCGGCACCGCCCAGGTGATGGTGGAGAACATTACATATGACCAGGCAGAGGAGCTCTGCGGCCGGATCGAGGAGATCGAGGGCGTAAAGTCTGTGGACTTCGACCACAGCGAGAAGCACTACGCCCAGGCGGCGGCGCTCTTTACCGTGACCTTTGACGGAACGGAAAATGACGAGATCAGCATCGAAGCGCTGCAGCAGATCCGGCAGGAACTGGCAGCCTACGACCTGTATGTGGACAGCAATGTGGGCAATCCCCTCAAGGCCGTCATCGACCAGGAGATGCTGGTGGTGGATCTCATCGCGGTGGTCATCATCATTCTGGTGCTGCTGCTGACCTCCAAGACCTATGCGGAGATCCTGGTGCTGCTGCTGACCTTCGGCGCCGCGGCGCTCTTAAACATGGGCACCAACTACCTGATGGGGGAGATCTCCTTCGTCACAAACTCCATCGCAATCGTCCTGCAGCTGGCCCTCGCCATCGACTACGCCATCATCCTCTGCCACCGCTATATGGAGGAGCATGAGACCAAGCCGCCCCGGGAGGCCTGCATCGCCGCCCTGGCCAAGGCCATTCCGGAGATCTCCGCCAGTTCCCTCACCACGGTGGCGGGTCTGCTGGCCCTGTGCTTCATGCAGTATCAGCTGGGCCGGGACATGGGTCTCGTGCTCATCAAGGCGATCCTGCTGTCCCTCTGCTCGGTGTTTTTGCTGATGCCGGGGCTGCTGATGATCTTTTCCAAGTGGATCGACAGGACCCACCACAGAAATTTCGTCCCCAGGATCAGCTTCCTGGGCAAGGCGGTCTACGCCACCCGCTTCGTGATGCCGGTGGTGTTCCTGGGCGTCTTCATCGCGGCGGCGGTGTTCTCCAACAAGGTCAATTACGTCTATGACCAGTACTCCGTCTCCTCCATCCGGCAGAACGAGGAGCAGATCGCCGCGGCGCGGATCCATGAGGTCTTCGGCAAGACCAACCGGATGGCGCTGATCGTCCCCGCCGGCAGCAACGAGAAGGAGGCCGCCCTCATCGCGGATATCGAGGAGCTGAGCCGGGTGGAGAAGGTCACCGGACTTGCCAATATCGAGGCCATGGACGGCTACGTGCTCACCAGCGCCCTGACGCCGCGGCAGTTCTCGGAGCTGACGGAGCTGGATTATGAGGTCGCCCAGGCGCTCTACGCCAGCTATGCCATGAATCGGGACGACTACGGCCAGATCATCACCAATCTGGACAACTACCGCATCCCCCTCATCGACCTCTTCAACTACCTCATTGACAAGCGCACCGAGGTGACGCTGGATCTGGAGCCGGATACGGAGAAGAAGCTGGACGATCTGGAGGTGCAGATCCACGACGCACAGCTGCAGCTGCGCAGCGCCAACTGGACGCGCATCGTCATCGACCTGGATCTGCCCACCGAGGGGAAGGACAGCTACGAGTATCTGAACGTGATCCACGGCCTGACCGCCCGGTATTACACCGAGTATTATCTGGTGGGGGACACCACCAGCTGCAGCGACCTGCAGGCCTCCTTCCGGAACGACAATCTGCTCATCAGCGTGCTGACGGTGCTGTTCGTCATTCTGGTGCTGCTCTTCACCTTCCACTCGGTCGGTCTGCCCCTGCTGCTCATTTTGATCATCCAGGGCAGTATCTTCTGTAACTTTGCCATCCCCTATCTCCGGGGGAACAACCTGTTCTTCCTGACCTATCTGATCATCAGCGCCATCCAGATGGGCGCCAATATCGACTATGCCATCGTCATTTCCAGCCGCTATATGGAGCTGAAGGAGAAGATGCCCCTGCGCCAGGCCATGATCGAGACCCTGAACCAGGCCTTCCCCACCATCATCACCTCCGGCACCATGCTGGCCTCCGCCGGCATCGTCATCGGCTTCATGACCTCCAACGAGACCATCTCCGCCATCGGCGTGTACCTGGGCGTGGGCACATTGATCTCCATCTTCCTGGTCATGTGCGTGCTGCCCCAGATCCTGCTGATGGGCGACATCGTCATCAAAAAGACCTCCTTCAACATTGACCGGAGCAACCGCGTCTCCCACCGGGTTGGGCTTATGCGCATCGACGGCCGGGTGCGGGGCAAGCTGGACGGCCTGATCGACGCGGAGGTGCACGGGGTGTTCCGCGGCTCGCTGAACGCCATCATCGACATCGGCAGCGTCCAGCCCATGGAGGAGCTGGCGCTGGAGGAGAATACCACGGGAGGAGGAGAAACAAAATGAGAGGAAAGAGCTTGCTTGCGCTGCTCCTTTGTCTGGCGGTGCTGCTCTCCGGGGCGCCGGCTGCCTTTGCGGAGCCTGCCCAGGAGGAAAAGGAATGGGTCATCCGCCACATCTCCTCTCCGGAGGATCTGCAGAAGCTGGCGGAGGACTGCCGGCTGGACAGCTACTCCCGCAACCTGCATGTGGTGCTGGACAACGATCTGGATCTGCAGGGGGAGGCCATCCAGCCCATCCCCAGCTTCGGCGGCGTCTTTGACGGCGGCGGCCATAGCATCACCGGACTGCGCCTTGCCACCGACGGCTCCCACCAGGGGCTCTTCCGCTACATCCAGGAGGGCGCCGAGGTGCGGGATCTGCACATCTCCGGCAGTATCGCTCCCGAGAACGGCTGCTGCCAGCTGGGCGGGCTCGCGGGGGAGAACCGGGGCAGCGTCCTGAGCTGCAGCTTTGAGGGCAGCGTATCCGGCAAGAACGCCGTGGGCGGCCTCATCGGAGAAAACTACGGAACTGTGCGGGACTGCAGCGCTTCCGGCACCGTGGACGGCAAGCGCATGACCGGCGGCCTTGTGGGCTATAACGAGGGTATGATCGCAGACTGCAGCAGCGAGGTGCGGGTGAACACCACCATCTCCGAGGATGCGCTGCAGCTGGACGATCTGCGCATCAACGGTCTCAACGCCGTGGAGCTGACCAACGCCGAGGATGAGGACGTGGTGTCCGACAGCGGCGGCGTGGTGGGCTATTCCTCCGGCGTCGTGCAAAATTGCGTCAACAGCGGCGAGGTGGGCTATCCCCATTTCGGCTATAACGTGGGCGGCATCGCCGGCCGTCAGTCCGGCTTCCTGACCGGCTGCGAAAACAGCGGCCCGGTCTATGGCCGCAAGGACGTGGGCGGCATCGTGGGGCAGATGGAGCCCTACCTGGTGCTGAAAGAGTCTGTGAATCTCCTGGAGGAGCTGGCGCTGCTGAACTACAAGATGAACCTGGCCTCCGGCACCCTGGGCGTCATGTCCGACGAGATGCAGGGCGCCCTGGATGAGATCGATGAGAGCAGCAGCTCCGCCTCGGGCAAGATCAGCGGCGGCGGCACCATCAGCCCCGTCAGCGGCGACACCGGCGGCGGCACGGTCGAGCCCGCTCCCGGCGGCGGCAGCATCGCCCCGGTGGACGGCGGCGGGACCATCTCCGGCGGCAGCGGGGACAGCGGCGTGACCGATCAGGATTTGCAGGACGGGCTTGACTATGTGGACGACAACACCAGCATCGACACCGATAATGTCACCGTGCCCGACGGGCTCTCCGACGATCTCAGCGGTATGGCCGACGGGATGCTGCAGATCTACGCCATCCTGGCAAGCAACGGCGGCGTGCTCTCCGACGAGCTGACCGACGCCAACGACCAGCTGGCCCGTGTGCTGATGCTGATGGCAAACGCCCTGAACGGCGGCGCCAACCGCCAGATCTTCGAGGACATCTCCGACGAGCTGGAGGAGGACGATGTGGAGGGACGGGTGTCCCACTGCGTGAACCACGGCTCCGTGGAGGGCGACAAGAACGTGGGCGGCATCGCCGGAGAGATGGGCATCGAATACGAGTTTGACATGGAGGGCGACCTGGCGGAGGTCATCGGCATCGAGGGCATCGTCTCCAACACCTTCGAGACCAAGTGCATCAGCTCCGACAACGTGAACCGCGGCGTCATCAGCGCCAGACGGGACGGCGTGGGCGGCGTGGCCGGCGGCGAGCAGCTGGGCTGCATCCTGCGCTGCGAGAGCTACGGTGCGGTGAGCAGCAGCGACGGCGGCTATGTGGGCGGCGTGGTAGGCTGCTCCTACAGCGTGGTGCGCCAGAGCTACGCCATGTGCAATCTGAGCGGCCGGGAGTATGTGGGCGGCGTGGCCGGCTACGGCACCACCGTGCAGGACTGCGTCAGCATGGTCGGCCTCAGCGAGAACACCGCCTTCTCCGGCGCGGTTGCCGGCTGGGCGGACATGAGCGGCGACGCGGTCACCGGAAACTTCTTTGTCCACGAGCACCTGGGTGCCGTGGACGGCATCAGCTATGAGGGCAAGGCCGTGCCGGTGAGCTATGAGGAGCTTTTGAGCCGGGAGGATCTGCCCGAGCAGTTCCGCTCCCTGCGCCTGCGCTTCGAGGCGGACGGCGAGCTGGTGGCGGAGATCGAATTCTCCTACGGCGGCGGCATCAACACCTCCCAGATCCCGCCGGTGCCCGAGAAGGAGGGCTACACCGGCGCCTGGCCGGACTATGATTACAGCGCCCTGTACTACAGCGCGGTGATCGAGGCGGTCTACACCCCGCGGGAGGGCGCGTTGGCCTCCCGGAACACCCGGGAGGATTCCCCCATGGCCATCGTGCTGATCCAGGGCGATTTCGACCGGAATACCGAGCTGCTGCTCAATCCCTACACCGGCGAGGCGCCCCAGCCGGAGGACGGCCGGGTGCTGGAGACCTGGGTCATGCGGCTGAGCAAGCTGGAGGAGGGGCAGAGCTACAGCCTGCGCTACCTGCCGCCGGAGCTGGAGCGGGGCCGCAGCGTGGAGATCTATGTGCTGCGGGACGGCCAGTGGGTGCTGACGGACACCGAGCAGACCGGCAGCTACCTGAGCTTTGACTGCGACGAGAGCACCGTGGTCTTCTCCGCGGTAGAGGTGCAGAAGGATCGCACCGGCCTGTACCTTGGCGCGGGCATCACCGCGGCGGCGGTGCTGGTGCTGGCCCTGGCCATCTCCGCCCGGAAGCGGAAGAGGAAAAAGACCGCGGACAAAACAGAAGAAAAATCCTGAACAGACAACAGGCTGACCGAAACCCGGTCAGCCTGTTTTTTGCATAATTTTCCCATTTGATGCACATACTCCCGGAGGCGTCTTCAGAAAACTTAAGGCGCCGCCGGGCGTTTTGGCTACGTTCTGTTCACAATTCGACGCTATACTGCAGGACAGAACCATTTTTACCCAGAATCGGAAGGGGATGCATATGAAGAAAAACACGGCGCGTCATGCGTCTTTGACTTTGCTTTGCGCAGCCATGCTGCTGCTTCTGGCGCTGGTCTGCGCCTATCGGATCTGGGAGCGGGCGCCGGAAACGAGCCAGACGGTGCTGCGGGTGTACCCCAGCCCCGCAGCGACCGCGGCGCCCCGCCCCATGGGGGAGCGGGAGGAGCCGGAGCCGGAGCCGGATCCCGACGCGCTGCCGGAGGGGGAGGCCATCCCCAGCGCCCGGCAGGACGGGGTCTACACCCTCCTCCTGGTGGGCAATGACGACGGAAACTACAACACCGACACCCTGATCCTGGGCCGGATCGACACCGTGCAGCACCGGATGGACTTTGTCAGCATCCCCCGGGACACCATCGTGAACTCCCCCTGGGAGGTGCGCAAAATAAACGCCGTCTACTGGGGCTCCCGGCTGAACGGGGGCGACGGCATCAGCGCCCTCAAGCGTCAGGTCGGTCGGCTCTGCGGCTTCGAGCCGGACTGCTGGGCGGTGGTGGATCTGGATGTGCTGGTGGCGGCGGTGGACTGCATCGGCGGGGTGTACTTTGACGTGCCCATGGCCATGGACTATGAGGACCCCAGCCAGGATCTGAAGATCCACCTGCAGCCGGGCTACCAGCTGCTGGACGGGGAGCAGGCCATGGAGCTCTGCCGCTTCCGCAGCGGCTATGTCACCGGCGACCTGGGGCGGATCGAGATGCAGCAGGCCTTTCTGCGCGCCTGCGCGGGGCAGTTTCTCTCTCTGGGGAGCATCCCCCACGCGCCGGAGCTGGTGAATCTGCTGGCGGAGCGGCTGGAGACGGATCTGAGCGGGGCGAACCTGGCCTTCCTTCTGCGGCAACTCTTCCTCTGCCGGGCGGAGGACATTCATTTTTACACCGCGCCCTGCAGCCCGGCCACCATCTCCGGCTACAGCTACGCGGTGCTGGAGCTGGAGCCCTGGCTCCGGCTGGTGAACGAGAGTCTCAATCCCTTTGATACGCCCATCGGTTCACAGAACGTGGATCTGGTCTACCGCAGCGGAGACGGCTTTGCCGGCACCGCCGGTCTGCAGGATCCGGACTATTACCGCCCCAGACCCACGCCCGCCCCGGTGGAGTTGGATACTCCCCCGACTGAAACCGGGGGAGGGGAGGCGGAGATCATCACCGGTGACGCCGGGACGGCCGATCCGGTGGACGAGCCCGGCACGGACGACGGCGTGCCCGCCATCATTGTGATCGAGCCCTGACCCCCGGCAGGGCGTTCCGCCGCCGCCCCCCCTTTGTCAGAATGAACAAAAAATACCGGTTTTGCCAGTTTTTTGTCAAGTTGCTCTTCCCTTTTGGAAAGGCTTTTGTTATAATACCTTGCGACCATAGGAAACCCAATTTTAGGAGGTTAACCAATGAAACAGTATTTTGAAATCGTAGACGTTATGGCGCGCGAGATCCTGGACTCCCGCGGCAATCCCACCGTCGAGGTGGAGGTCACTCTGGACGATGGCACCATCGGCCGCGCGGCTGTCCCCTCCGGCGCTTCCACCGGTATCCACGAGGCCTGCGAGCTCCGTGACGGCGACAAGACCCGTTACGGCGGCAAGGGCGTGACCAAGGCTGTTGAGAACGTCAACGGCGAGATCGCCGAGGCCATCCTGGGCCTGAACGTGCTGGATCAGACCGGCATCGACAAGCTCCTCATCGAGCTGGACGGCACCCCCAACAAGACCCGCCTGGGCGCCAACGCCATTCTGGGCGTGTCCCTGGCCTGCGCCAAGGCCGGCGCTCTGGCCACCGGCAACAGCCTCTATAACTACATCGGCGGCGTGAACGCCAAGATGCTGCCGGTGCCCATGATGAACATCCTCAACGGCGGTGCTCACGCCTCCAACAGCGTGGACATCCAGGAGTTCATGATCATGCCCGTCTCCGCCCCCACCTTCCGGGAAGCGCTGCGCCGCTGCGCCGAGGTCTTCCATCAACTGAAGAAGACCCTGAAGGAGAATGGCACCCCCGCCTCCGGCGTGGGCGACGAGGGCGGCTACGCCCCCGACCTGGCCGCCGATGAGGACGCGCTGAAGGTCATCGTCAAGGCCATCGAGGAAGCCGGCTACAAGCCCGGCGAGGACTTCATGATCGCCATGGACGCCGCCGTGTCTGACTGGTTCAATCCCGAGGACGGCAAGTACCACCTGCCCAAGCGCGGCACCGTCATGACCAGCGATGAGATGATCGACATGTGGGAAGACTTCTGCAACAAGTACCCCATCATCTCCATCGAGGACGGTCTGGGCGAGGACGACTGGGACGGTTGGGTCCGCCTGACCAAGCGCCTGGGCGACCGCGTGCAGCTGGTGGGCGACGATCTGTTCGTCACCAACGCCGATCGCGTGAAGAAGGGCATCGAGCTGGGCGCCGCCAACGCCGTTCTCATCAAGGTCAACCAGATCGGCACCCTGACCGAGACTCTGGACGCCATTCAGACTGCGAACCGCGCCGGCTACACCACCATCGTGTCCCACCGCTCCGGCGAGACCGAGGACACCACCCTGGCTGACATCGCCGTGGCCGTGAACGCTGGCCAGATCAAGACCGGCGCCCCCTCCCGCACCGACCGCGTGGCGAAGTACAACCAGCTGCTGCGCATCGAGGAGGAGCTCTTCGACGTGGCTCAGTACCCCGGCCGCAAAGCCTTCTTCAACCTCAAGTAAGAATACCCCAAAACCCAAACAGGACGAGCCGTCAGGCCCGTCCTGTTTTGTATGTGAAGAGAGAATAATTTCGGAAAAGATTGTTTTCTTGTACTTTCTGTTAATCCTCCGGAGAAAAAACATAGTTTATGAGTGAAGGCGGAAAGAGGTGACAGCTTATGACAGACACGGAGATCATCGCCCTGTTTTTTGAGCGCTCAGAACAGGCGATCGCCGAGCTTGCCAAAAAGCACGGCAACGCAGTGGCAAGAGTGACGCGGAATATTCTTGGAAACGAACAGGACGCCGAGGAGTGTGTAAACGACACCTATCTCGGAGCCTGGAACGCCATCCCGCCTCACAGGCCAACTCCGTTGCGCACATTCGTGTGCAGGATTGCGCGCAACCTTGCAACGATGAAGTATCACGCCAACACAGCGGAGAAGCGAAACAGCCGGTATGACACAGCGCTGGATGAATTGGAAGAAGTTCTGTCTGACAGCGGCAGCGTGGAAGATGAGCTTGAGGCAAAGGAACTTGCCGAAGGGATCAACGCCTTTCTGTCCACGCTGAATTATACGGACAGATTTCTCTTTACGCGGCGCTACTGGTATTCCGATCCGCTGCAGGACATTGCCAAGATGGCAAATACGACCCCAAACAGTGTAGCTGTCCGGCTCTTCCGCATCAGAGAAAAACTCAAACGCTATCTTGAAAAGGAGGGTTTGCTTGTATGAGACGGGAAACGATTTCAAGGGCTCTAAACGGCATGGATGAAAAATACATCAACGAAGCGGCGGCCTTTCGGCCCGGCGCCATACAGAAGCCCCCGGAAAGGATCGTCCACATGAAAAAGAAACGTATCATAACCTTTGCGTTGGCCGCAGTGCTTGTTCTGGGGCTGGGTGCCGTCGCCTATGCGGCCGATTTGTTTGGCCTCCGGGCGCTGCTCATTACAGATGGGTATCTTACGGGCGCAGAAAGTGACGGCAGCTATCTGTCCTTCACACAGCCGCAGGATGTTCCGGAGGAAATAGACCCTGCCATCCGCGAAAAGATCGCCAACTCCGCGAAAGCCTGGGCTGAGTGGGACGCCTGGCGCCTGGAAAACAGCATCCAGGAGCCGGAAAGCTGCAAGTCGCCCGAAAACACAAGAACATCTACCGTAGAAGATAACGGCGACGGAACAGTAACCATGATTTTCTATAGTGACGGTAACGCGGAGACGGAGATCGAACGGCGTGTGGTGTCTTCCTCGGATTACGAGCAGTTTACGGCATACTGGGAGCTCCGAGCCAAGGGCTTTGAAGGCTATGACTACAGCTACCATGTCTATACGCAGGAGATGGCAGATAAGCTGGAGAGCATTGCAGCAAGCTATGGTCTGAAGCTCCGGCACCAGCGGACGCAGATGTTCCAGAGATATGGGGATCAGACGGACGGATCTTCCCGAGAGGAAATCACAGCAAGGATCAACGAGGTCTGCGCCGGAGGGGGGCGGTTCTTCCGTGTGGAGCCAAGCGGCTATGACAAGTTCTACTATTATGACGAGGGAACCTTTGCGGTCAGCTTCTTCACGACCGAGAATTTGACAAACGCCGGGACGAGCTGCTATTTCTACAATTCACCCTATGACACCCTGTCCAGCGGCTATGAATTCTTTGAACAGGTTCAGGACATCAACAGCTTCCGCACAAGAAACCATACCACGCCCGATGGGACGGAGATCACAATCCTGCAGAACGATACAGATGTATATGCCTATGTGTATCTTGAAAGCTCCTTTGTAACACTGCATATCGTTCAGATCGAGGGATTGGGCGATGCGGAGATCGACGCGATCCTGGATATGGTGGATTACAGCACCATCCGATAACGAAGCAGAGCGCAGCATCGAGGAGGAGCTCTTCGATGTGGCCCAGTACCCCGGCCGCAAAGCCTTCTTCAACCTCAAGTAAAAAGATCGTAAAACACAAACAGGACGAGCTGTCAGGCTCGTCCTGTTTTGTATGCGTATAAGGGAAAACCCGTAGGGACGACCATGGGTCGTCCGTCTGTTCGATCCGCTCCGTTGTCCGCGGACGAGCGATGCTCGTCCCTACGGCTTACGCTCTCTCACCGCTCCATCATGTGTTCAAAGACCGCGGAAATGTCCGCATACTCGGCCATGGTCTTTTCCAGATAGGCCCGCCCCGCCTCGGTGATGCCGTAGTAGCTGCGGGCGCGGCCGTCCGCTACCTCGGTGGCGGCCACCTCCACATAGCCCTGCTCCTCCAGCCGGTAGAGCACCGGGTAGAGCAGGGAGATGGTGAACTTCCCGCCGCTGCGCTCCTTCAGCTCCGCGGAGATCTCGTAGCCGTACATGGGCCGCTCGGACAGGCAGCGGAGCACCGCAAGCGGACTGGTGGCCCGCTTGAAGTAGGATATAAAGGAATGCCCCGTGTTCTCCGTGCCGCCCACCTTCTCTCGTCCATAACATTTCAGCGTGAGTATAGCACAATACTTTTGGAAAAGCAATATATAGCATTGACAAGTATCGGCGCTTGTGTTATATATGGATCAAAGAGAATGAACGCGGAATACGTCGCCCTCGCCGGCTTGTGTAGGGGCTGGCGCCCTCGACAGCCCGAAAGTTTGGACGCACGGGAATGCAGGATCGGGCCGTCCGGGGGTCGGCCCCTACGGAGGGCCGACCTTGCCCGTAGGGGCGATTCGTGAATCGCCCGCCGTTCCAACCGCCCCCGTAGCGCCGAGCATTGCTCGGCGAAAGTCTTCCCTCCGCAGCGATGCGGGTAACGCCGCCCACTGGTCGGCGCTACAGAGGATAGAACAATCCACACATTTACACCATAGAGAGGAATACCATGGACTGGAAAAAACGTTTGCTGCGCAGACCCGGCACCACGCTGCTGTGGATCGTCCTGGGCGCGGTGATGGCCGCTTTTCTCACGGTGGCGGCGGCGCTGTGGGTCTCCTCGGCGCGGCTTTCCGCCGCGGTGGACGCGCGGCACACCGCCATCGCCGTGCGCACCGACCGGGCCGTCAGCTCCCACTACATCCAGGGAGGCATGGGCTGGGACACCGAGGAGCGGCGCTTCCCCCGGGAGGAGCGGGACTGGCTGGAGAGCCAGGAGAGCGTGGAGGCCGTGCGCATCCATACGCTGTCGGCGGCTTACAGCCCGGATTTCGAGCCCCTGCTGGGGCTGCGGCGGGAGCTCTCCTGGCGCGGCGTGGGGGACACCCGCAGCTACAGCCGGGTGATCCTGGTGGCCACGGTGGCGGACATCTACCGGGGCAATAGCGGCGGGCAGATGCTCCTGCTCAAGGTGGAGCAGATGGTGACAGCGCACCCGGAGTACGAGTCCACCTGGTGGCGCAGCCCGAAGGATGACGCCTGTTACGTCAGCGCCCTCGTCAGCATCGAGGGTGAGCCGGATTTTGATTTGGAGGACTATTTTGTCCGGGACGGGCGCTATATCTTCAGCGGTGACTACCACGCCGAACGCACCGGCAACTACTGGGTGGGCGACGAGATGTTCAACACCCCCTATCTTTCGCTGTACGGCCGCCTGGAGGGGGATCGGATCGAATCCTATCCTCTGATCCCCTCTCAGGTCTTCGTCGGCGGGGAGAGCGTGGAAAACGCCGCCTCTTTCGAGCCCACAGGCGACTACGCCCACTACGGCTACCCCGTCTGCCAGCCTCTGGAGGGCGACGTGGAGGAATTTTTCGCAAACGAGCCCTTCTGGCGGGACTATCGCGCCGCGCTGGAGCGGCAGCTGCACAGCCTCCCCGTGCTGGGCACGGAGAATCTGGAGGCCGTCACCGCCTTTGTGCAGAACGACGCCCGCATCATCGAGGGGCGCAGCTTCACGCCGGAGGAGTACGAGACCGGCGCTCCTGTGCTGGTGATCTCCGAGGCGGAGGCCCAGCGCACGGGACTCACGGTGGGGGACAGAGTGCGCCTGCGGCAATATCTCGTCACCCCGCCGGACGATCATACAGGCATTACTGGCGCGCTGAACGATTCCGTGAACCTCTATCGCTGGGACGGGCGGCTGAACCGCCCCTCCGTGGGGGACTTGGATCCTCTGGCGGAGCTGGGTGAGGAGGAGGAATTTACCATCGTCGGCGTCTACCGTCTGACGGAGAACTGGCCCAACGGCTCCTACGCCTTCACGGCGGACACGGTGTTCATGCCCCAAAAGGCCCAGATTCCCGGCGCCTTCGGCCCGGAGAGCAGCGACCTCTACGGGGTCTATCTCTCGGTGGAGCTTCGCAACGGCATGGTGGACGAATTCCGCCTGGCTCTGGCGGGTTCCCCCTACGCCGGGGAGTTCTACCCCATGGAGCAGGGCTTCGAGCAGGTGCAGCGGGACCTGAACGGCCTGCGCTTCTCCTCCGCCCGCCTGGCGGCTATCGCCCTGGGCGCCTGGGGGATCTGGCTGCTGCTGGTGCTGCTGATGTACCAGGGAGCCCAGCGGCACAACCTGGGCGTCATGCGCTCCCAGGGGGCAAGCCCCCTGCGGGCGGCTGGCTATCTTTTCTCGAGCGGCCTGGTGACCGCGGCGTTGGGCATTGTCCTGGGCACGGCGCTCAGCGCGTGGCTCCTGCGCCTGGTGCAGGGGCAGATCCTGACGGACGCTCTGGCCAAGGTGGACTACAGCGTCTTCAGCGGCAGCGTCATGACGGAGGAGGAGCTGGCGGCTCTGGTGGAGGGCAGCGCCCTGAGCCCCAGGCAGCTTGTACTCTTTGCGGCGGCGCAGCTTGGCGTGCTGGCGCTGCTGATGGCGGCGCAGGCCTGGCTGCTGGCGCGGCAGCGGCCCAGAAAGCTGATGGGGGTGTGAGCATGGAGAATTACACGGTCAAGCGCCTGCTGCGGCGCCCCTGGCTCAGCCTGCTGGGGCTTACGATCAGCGCGCTGCTGTGCCTGCTGCTCTGCGTCCTCGCGGGCACCCTCAGCGCCGAGCGAGAGCGCCTGCAGGAGGTGCGGGAGAGCTACGAGATTCTCTGCGTCGTCTCCGATGTGCGGGGCACCACCACTGAAAAGCTGGGCATGACCCATATCTATACGGATTTTCTCACCGACCCGGAGGAGGGGATCGGCGGCTATGTGAAGGATCTGCGCCTCACCAAGAGCTTCACCTGCAACGGCCCCGGCGTGGCCGGGCAGCTCATCGGCGTCAGCAATCCCCGCTGCAGCCCCCTGCTGGACGAGGCGAAGGGCGGCAATTTTGCCTGCGATGCGGAGGATTTCTTCGAGAGTCGACGCTATCTCTGCCTGGTGCCCCAGGAGGTCTATGAGCGCTACGGCGGCGGGAGCCTGACCCTGCAGGTGCGGGATCCGGCGGGCGCCTCGCCCACCAATCCCAGCGGAACCGACATGGAAGTGGAATTCCAGGTGGTGGGCTGGTACTTGGGCGGCAGCGGCGAGATCTTCATGCCCTACCCGGCTGCCCAGCAGCTGGCGGCACAGCTTGCGCCCTATGCCACCACGGATTCTGCCGCCTTCCTCCTGGCCGACAACAGCAAGGTGCAGGAGCTCACCCAGGCTGCCCAGCCCATGCTCTCGCCGGTGGATCCCGGCGCTGTGGCGCCCAAGGGGCTCTACGCCCTCACCATCCACGACGAGCAGTATCGCGCCACCTGCGCCGCCATGGAGCAGAACATCCGGCGGCTGGAGTTGCTGCTGCCGGGACTGGCGCTTTTGAGCCTGGGGGCGGGCTTCCTGCTGGGCTTTCTGGCCACCCGGGGCGAGGCACGCACCTACGCCCTTATGCGTACCCTGGGCCTCACCCGGGGGCGGCTCTTCACCCTGGTGATGACGGAGCAGCTGGCGCTGCCCTGTCTCGCGGCGCTCTGCATCGCCCTCATACGAGGACGGCCGATCCCCGCCCTCGCCTTTCTGCTATTCCACGCCGTGGGCTGCGCGCTTGCGGTCCTGCGCTCGGTGCGCATCGCGCCCACCGCCATTTTGCGAGAACAGGAGTGAGATTATGGAGATTTTGAAAGCCGAAGACCTGTCCTTTTCCTATCAGAACAAGTACCAGACCGTCCACGCGGTGAAGCACGTCTCCTGCGGCTTTGAGCCGGGGAAGACCTACGCCATCGTGGGCAAGTCCGGCAGCGGCAAGACCACGCTTCTGAGCCTGCTGGCCGGCCTGGAGCTGCCGACGGAGGGGACTGTCTGCTTTGAAGGAAAATCCACCCGGGAGCTGGACTGCGACGCCTACCGCCGGGATCACGCGGCGGTGATCTACCAGAGCTATAACCTCTTTCCGCTGCTGACGGCGGAGGAGAACGTGCTCTACCCCCTGAAGCTCAAAAAAATCCCCCGGGCGGAGGCCCGGGAGCGGGCGAAAAAGGAGCTGCTGGCCGTGGGCATCCAGGAGGGGGAGTTTTCCCGCTTCCCGTCCCAGCTCTCCGGCGGGCAGCAGCAGCGGGTAGCCATCGCCCGGGCGCTGGCGGCGGGGAACCGGATCATCCTGGCCGATGAGCCCACCGGGAACCTGGACATCTCCAACGGCGAGCAGGTGGTGGAGATCCTGCTGCGCCTGGCTCACGAGGAGGGGCGCTGCGTCATCGTCATCACCCACGACATGGAGATCGCTGGCATGATGGATCGGATCTACACCATGCGGGACGGGGAGCTCCTCTGCGGGGAATAAAGCAAGGAAGAAAACGTATTGCCACATCGAACCCCTCCGTCACCGGCGCAAGCGCCGGCGACACCTCCCCTTACAGGGGAGGCAATACGCCCTGGCGCGCAATGACATACCTTGGATTGTGTCTGCACATGAAAAAGAACCGCCTCAGGGCGGTTCTTTTTCGATATAGCGATTTTTTACCGCAGCACCACGCTGGTCTGTCCGTCCAGAATCAGACTGTTGCCCAGGATCCGGGCGCTGCCCTGGCCGATCACGGCATTGACGACAGAGAAAGGCAGCTCCAGCGTCTTCAGGTCTATCTGTACGGTGTTCTGGGAGCTGTTGTGCAGCACGCAGACGCTCTTGCCCTCCCAGGTGGAGGTGAAGCCGCCCACGCCCTTTTCCTGGAAGCGGAGGGCGTGATACTCGCCCCGGGCGATCTCGGGATTGGCGCTGCGGATCAGGATCAGGCGCTTGTAGGTGCTATAGAGACTATCGGGGTCGCCCAGCTGGTCGCGGACGCTGGTCTTGGCCTGACTGGCGTAGGTGGCGCCCGGTGGATCCTGCACCGGATCCCCGTCGCCCCAGAGCATGGCGAGACGGCGGTTGGCGTCGGTGTTGGCGCTGCCCCGGGAGCCCTGCATGCCCAGCTCCTCGCCGTAGTAGATGAAGCAGGAGCCGGGGCTGAGCAGATAGAGATTGGCAGCCATGGCCATGTTCCCGGAGGCGGGGGTGAGGAAGCCGGCGACCCGGTCCATGTCGTGGTTCGTGAGGAAGGTGACCAGCATGGCGTCAGGCCGCAGCCCCTGCACCGTGTGCAGATACTCCTCCACATAGGCGGTGCAGGCGTTCACATTCCCCAGCCGCACGGCCTCGTCCAGCAGGCCGCCGTAGCCCGCCAGGGTGAAGTTAAAGCAGTTGAGAGCGGGGTAGTACTTGTCGGTGACGGCGTCGCTGTCCCAGACCTCCGCTACGGTGTAGATCTCCGGGTCGAGCTTTTTGAGCTCCGCCATGTACCAGATCCAGAATTCCGCGTTCTGATCGTGATCCTCGTAGTAGGGGTACTTGGCGGCGTCGAAGCGGAAGCCGTCCACGCCCTTGTCCAGGTAAAAGCGGGCGATGGCCAGGGCCTCCTGCCGGACGGCTTCGTTATCGAAGTTCAGCTCCGGCATGGACTTGTCAAAATTGCACTCGTAGAGGTCGCTGCAGCCGGAGATGGGCTGGAAGGTCCTTCCCGCCGGGATCTCCCCCTCGCGGCACCAGGAATAGAAGTCGTAGTAGGGGTTTTCGGTGTCTCCCGTGCGGTGCGCTTCGCAGAAGGCCAGGAACCACTCGTTCCGGGCGCCGGTGTGGTTGAGCGGCAAGTCCAGGATCAGCTTCACGTTCCGCTCGTCACAGAGAGCACACAGCTCCTCCAAATCCTCCATGGTGCCGAAGGCCGGGTCAATGCTGTAGTAGTCGGTGATGTCATACTTGTGATGGGAGGGGGAGCGGAAGATCGGCGTCAGCCAGATGCCCTCTACCCCCAGACTCTTGCCGGAGGCGGGGTCGCCGTCGTTGAGATAGTCAAAGCGGTTGAGGATGCCCCGCAGGTCGCCCATGCCGTCCCCGTCGGAGTCGGAGAAGGAGCCCACATAGATCTCATAAAAGACCCGGGCATTGTCCTCCGCGGAGTAAGGCTTCAGCGAGGCCTCATCGGCCGCCCATTCCTCTACCGGCTCCAGCAGCTGCACGGGGATGCGCTCCACGGCGCCGAAGTTTTCCGGCCTCGAATAGGCGACGTTCGCGCTGCCGTCGGCCTTCACGCTGATCCAGACCTCCTTGCCGGGCTGGATGTCCAGATCCGCGGTCTGGACGCTGCCGTCGTTGGCATTCACGATGAAGTGATCCGCCCAGTCGGGGATCTGGATGAGATAGGCGCGCCCGTCGGCCTCCATGGGCTCGCCGGGCCAGGCGGCAAACACGTTGCGATCCTTGTCCCAGGCCCAGGCGCCGGGGTTCTGCCAGCTGGCAGGAACGGCGGCGTGGACAAAGACCATGCCCGGATCCGGGGTGCGCGCCACAGGCGGTTCATAGGCGACGTCCGCGCTGCCGTCGGCCTGCACGGTGATCCAGACTTCCTTGCCCGGCTGAATGTCCAGATCCGCGGTCTGGACGCTGCCGTCGTTGGCGTTCACGATGAAATGATCCGCCCAGTCGGGGATCTGGATGGTGTACCAGTCGCCGTCCGGCTCCATGGGCTCGCCGGGCCAGGCGGCAAACACGTTGCGATCTCCGCACCAGGCCCAGGCGCCCGGATTCTCCCAGCTGTCGGGCACCGCGGCGTGGACAAAGACCATGCCAGGATCCGGGGTGTCGGGAATGTCCAGCACCCGCCCGGGCGCAGATGCGGCGGCGCAGGTGCCGAGCGCCATACAGAGGCACAGCAGCAGCGCCAGAGCTGTTCTCAAACGCTTCATAGAACGTCCTCCTCGAATTTAAAATAACAATATCATTATATCGGGTTGCCCGCCTTCTGTCAAACAAGAAGAGCAAGCCGCATCTGCGGCGCGTCTTTCGTATCCCGTGTCCTCTCAAAACGCAAATCTCAAAACTGCGTATGTATAATCTCTTCCATTCCAGGCAAGAATAGGGATGCAAACCTAATCTTGCATGGAGGGAAAACACATGAACAGCAAAAGCTCCGGCAGCTGGCTGGAGGCATTTTTCACGGGTAAGGGCTTCTACATAGTCCTTCTCCTGTGCGCCGCGGTGATCGGCGTTTCCGCCTGGATGTTGGCGGCAGGGAACGGGACTATGGCAGAAGACGTGATCGAGGTCAGCAATACCACCACCGGCGCAGGCCGGACAGAGATGATCCTCCCGCCCAAGCGGGACGATTCGCAGACCCTGGAGGAGATTATCCAGGAGTCTACCCAGGTCTTCCAGGAGCCGGAAGTTCAGGAGGAGCCGGTGGAAGAGGTGTTCCAGGAGGAGCCCGCGCCGGTAAACCCCCTGTACGCCTGGCCGCTTTCGGGCGAGGTCGCCCGTTTCCACGATCCGGATACGCTCCGCTATGACGAGACCATGGGCGACTGGCGCACCCACGAGGGCATCGACATTCTGGCGCCCCTGGGCGAGACGGTTCTGGCCGCCCACGCGGGGAGCGTGGAGAGCGTGCGGAAGGACGACTTCCTGGGCACCGTGGTCACGGTGAGCCATGGGGACGGCTTCTGCACGGTCTACGCGAACCTGGCGGAGGAGACTGCCGTCAGCGTGGGGGACTGGGTGGAGCCCGGCAGCGTGATCGGCACGGTAGGCGCAACGGCGCTGGCGGAGGTCAGCGAGCAGGCGCACCTGCACTTCGGCGTGCTGCGCAACGGCGTGAACCAGAACCCACTGGACTATCTCCCGGCATAACACAAGACAGGGTGTGAAGCTCGCTTCACACCCTGTCTTGTGTCAGTTTTGAGTTTTGAGGCTTGAGCTTTGAGAAGCGTTTTTCTGAAAACTCAAAACCGCTTCAATGTCCCACGTGTTCGTGGAGCTCGTCCTCGTCCATCTCCTTGAAGTCCTCGGGATCATAGGCGATGCCGTTGCGGTCGTAGTAGTCCTTCACTGCGGCGCGCACGGCCTGCTCGGCCAGGACGCTGCAGTGGAGCTTGTGCACGGGCAGCCCGTCCAGCGCCTCCACCACGGCCTTGTTCGACAGATCCAGGGCTTCCTTCACAGTCTTGCCCTTGATGAGCTCGGTGGCCATGGAGCTGGTGGCGATGGCGCTGCCGCAGCCAAAGGTGTTGAACTTCACGTCGGTGATGACCTGATTCTCGTCGATCTTCAGGTACATACGCATGATGTCGCCGCACTTGGCGTTGCCCACCTCGCCGATACCGTCGGCGTCGTCGATCTGCCCCACGTTGCGGGGATTGCGGAAATGATCCATTACTTTTTCACTGTAGAGAGCCATGATGATTCCTCCAATACAAGTTTTCAGTAGTCCAGGATACCCCTCCGCCCCGTAGGGCCGAGCAGTACTCGGCCGCTGACACATGAAAAGCGCTATCCACTGCGGATGACCAATGGTCGTTCCTACGGGGCACCTCCCCTTAGGCAGGGGAGGCAAAGAGGAAAAATGATTTAGATGAGGTGCTGCCGCTGACCCTTCTGCAGCTCGTCCCAGACGGGGGACATGGAGCGCAGGTAGCTCACCACCTTGGGCACGGTCTCGATGATGTGGTCGATCTCGGCCATGGTATTGTACTCGCCGATGGAGAGGCGCAGGGAGCCATGAGCCACCTCGTGGGGCAGGCCGATGGCCAGCAGCACATGGCTGGGGTCCAGGGAGCCGGAGGTGCAGGCGCTGCCGGAGGAGGCGCAGATCCCCGCGTCGTCCAGCAACAGCAGCAGGCTCTCGCCCTCGATACCCTCGAAGCACATGTTCACCGTGCCGGGGACGTGGTGCTCCAGACTGCCGTTAATTTTGCTGTGGGGGATCTTGGAGAGCTCGGCAAAGAGCTTATCGCGCATGGGGATGATCTTCGCGGTGTTGGCCTCCATGTTGGCGCAGCTCTCCTCCAGGGCGGCGGCCATGGCCACGATGCCGGCCACGTTCTCGGTGCCGGCGCGCTTGCCCCGCTCCTGAGCGCCGCCCTCGATCACATTGGTCAGCACCATGCCCTTGCGGGCGTAGAGGGCGCCGACCCCCTTGGGGGCGTGGAACTTGTGGCCGGAGATGGCCAGCATGTCGATCTGCATGGCCTTCACGTCGATGGGCATGTGGCCCGCGGCCTGCACGGCGTCACAGTGGAAGGGAACCTTCTTGGCCCGGCACAGGGCGCCGATCTCCGCGATGGGCTGCACGGTGCCGATCTCGTTGTTGGCGAACATGATGGTGACGAGGGCCGTGTCCTCCCGGATGGCGGCCTCCAGCTCCTCCAGCCGCACGACGCCGTCCTCGTGCACGTCCAGCAGCGTCACCTCAAAGCCCTCTTTTTCCAGCTTGTTCAAGGTGTGCAGCACGGCGTGGTGCTCGAACTTGGTGGAGATCAGGTGCTTTTTGCCCTTCCGGGCGCCCAGGCGGGCGGCGGAGATGATGGCCTGGTTGTCGGCCTCAGAGCCGCCGGAGGTGAAGTAGATCTCCCGCGGATCAGCATTGATGCAGCGGGCAATGGTCTCGCGGGCGCTCTGCAGCGCCTCCTGGGCCTTTTGGCCGAAGGAATACAGGCTGGAGGGGTTGCCGTACTGTTCGGTCAGATAGGGCAGCATGGCGTCCAGCGCGGTCTTGGACACGCAGGTGGTTGCGGCGTTGTCAGCATAGACAAACATTTCAATCTTCCTTTCCTTATAGGCTCCCCTGCAAGGGGAGCTGTCTGGCCGCAGGCCAGACTGAGGGGTCTCCCTCTTAAATGCGGCGGATCACGCTTTCCATTTCTGCCCGGTGAGCAGATCCTGCAGCGTGACGGTTTTCAGATAGGCGTTGGTGAGCTCGTCCAGCTCTTTCCACATGGGGATGGTGAGGCAGGCGGCGGCGCGGTCACACTGGATGCTGCCGTCCTTGATGCAGGAGACGGGCGCCAGATTGTCCTCAATGGAGCGGAGGATCTCCTCCACGGTGTATTCCGCCGGCTCCCTGCTGAGCCGGTAGCCACCCTCCTTGCCCCGGGTGCTCTCCAGCAGCTCGGCCTTTTTCAGGCTGCCCACGATGGCCTCCAGGTACTTCATGGAGATCTCCTGCCGCTCTGCCACGGTTTTCAGCGACACGAAGCCATCTTCTGGGTGCTGCGCCAGATCCAGCATCACCCGCAGGGCGTAACGCCCCTTGCTGGTGATATTCAAGCGAATTCCCCCTTTTCTACTGGGTATTTCCAGAGATGAATATACCAGAACTTTAGTAGGAATTAAATAGACAATTTCAAAAAAATGTACAATAAAAAAGCGCGGCCATATGACCGCGCCGTGGTTTTGTAGTTGCGTTCAGACCTTCTGGAAGCGGATGCTGGAGAGAATGAGACCCAGATCCGGATCCTCCGCCATGTCGGGCAGGGGGGTGTCGTTGCCCTTGTCCTTAAAGAGCAGCACCTGCACATAGCTGTGCTCGTCCTCGGGGATGGGGACGCAGAAGCACAGATTGTCTCCCTCCAGATACTTCACCGCGTCCACGCTGCCGTAGCGCACGGGGGCAAAGCTCTGGTATTTCTCGGCTAGGGCGGCGCAGTGGGCGGGGAAGTCCTCCCCGGTGAAGTAGGCCGCGTACTCGATCTGCAGGCTGAAATCCTCCCCCTGCAGCAGCGCCACATGGGAGTCGCTGGAGTAGCTGAGGAAGTCCTCCTCCACCACGGCGTAGCTGAACTTGTCCGCGTCGTAGTCCAGGGTCATCTCCACCGTGGCGGCGTTCTGGAAGCCGGAGATAAAGCTGTAGCTGCCGGTTTTCAGATTGGCGGGCGCCTTGGACGCCTTGGCGGGGGCGGCCTTTTGGGCGGAGGCTGCGGCTTTGGGGGCGGGAGCGGCTTTCCTGCGCGTCAGCGCGAAGGCGGCGCCCAGGGCGAGAAGGCCGACGGGCGCGAGGATCGTCCATTTTTTCATCGGGATCATCTCCTGATTCTTTTGATTTGATGGGAACAGTATACCCTATCCCCGGGCTTTTGCCAAGTCCATAATCGCAAAAAAGACGCGCGTCAGAGCGGTTTTACTCGCACCTCGCCGGACTGCACCCGGCGCTCGCTCCCGTCGGCAAGGCGCACCCGCAGGGCGTAATCCTGCTCCAGCGCCAGCACCCGGGCGGGGACGGGCGCCTGCCCGGGGGAGAGCAGCTCCACCTCCCGCCCCAGCACCAGGGAGCGGGCGCGGTAGGGCTCGAAGCAGTCCGCCAGCTTCTCTCCGCCGCAGAAAGCCCAGAGCCGATCCAGGATCCCAGCGGCGATGCGGCAGCGCAGCTCCGGCAGATCCGTCTCCCGGAACACCGCCCCGGCGATGTCCCGCAGCTCCGGGGGGAAGCCCCCGGGGGGCTCCAGGGCGTTCACGCCCACGCCCAGCACGGCGTAGCTCATCTGGCCGCTCTCGCAGTCCAGGGCAGCCTCGGTCAGGATGCCGCAGACCTTCCTGTCGTCCATGAAAATATCGTTGACCCACTTGATCTGGGCGGAGCGGCCGGAGAGCTCCTCCAGCGTCTCCGCCACCGCCACCGCCGCGCAGGCGGTGAGGCCCGTGGCCTCCGCCGCCGGCAGCGCCGGCCGCAGCAGCAGACTCAGGTACACTCCGGTGTCTCCGGGAGAATAGAAGCTGCGCCCCATGCGGCCCCGCCCGGCGCTCTGCCGCCCTGCCACCAGGGCAAGACCGGCGGGCTCCCCGGCGTTGGCCAGCTCCTTCAGCGCCGTGTTGGTGGAGCCGATCTCCGGCTCATAGCGCAGACGCAGCCCCGGGCTTTTCAGGTGACGCTGGATGCCCGCCGCGCTGAGCACATCGCTTTTGGAGAGCAGCCGATAGCCCCGCCGGGGGGCGGATTCGATGAGATAGCCCTCCGCGCGCAGCTGCTCCACCGCCTTCCACACCGCCGCGCGGCTGAGAGAGAGGCGGGAGGCCAGCTCCTCGCCGGAGAGGTTTTCGTCCGCGTTAGCCCAGAGAGTTTCCAGCACCAGATCCTTGGTCATGGCCTTTGTCCTTTCTGTAAGAGGGGGTAGAGCCGCCCGGTCAGCAGGGCGGCCAGCGTGAGCTTCACCGCGTCCGGCAGCAGATAGGGCAGCACGCACCAGCCAAGCGCCGTGGCCACGCTGATGGGGCCGGTGCTTTTCGCGTAGACCTGCACGAACCAGACCGTGCCGAAGGCATAGCAGAGGGCAAGCCCCAGCGCCATCCATAGAAGCAGCAGGGGGAAGCGGCGGGAGAGCTTTTCCGCCAGCAGCCCCGTCACCAGGACGGTGAACAGAAAGCCCACCAGGTAGCCGCCGGTGACGCCCAGCAGAGCCGCGACGCCGCCCTTGAAGCCGGCGAACACCGGCGCGCCCACCGCGCCCAGCAGCAGATAGACGGCCACGGTGCCAAGCCCCAGCTTCCAGCCGTAGAGCGCCGTCAGCAGGCAGACGGCAAAGGTCTGCAGCGTGAAGGGCACGCCGTTTGGCAGGGGAGTGGGAACGGAGATCCAGGAGCAGACGGCGATCAGCGCCGCCCCCATGGCCGCCAGCGCCATCGCTCGGACAGGAATCCTCGGTTTCATACAGAGCACCTCGCTTTTTCCGGATGCTCCCATTATAGGCAATCGAGGAATAATGTCAACCAAAATGTTTGAGCCTGGTTTACAATTCGCCCTTCGTCCAGTCGGCAAGCAGGAGCTCTGCCAGCCCGCCGGGCTTCACCAGTCGGGGCGCCTCCTCCACCGGCACCCAGAGCCAGTCGTCCACCTCGGCATTGGGGTGGGGCGTCTCCTCCGGCACGGTGGCCAGGAAGTTCAGCATCAGGGTCTCGCTGGGGGCGTAGTAGTGACTGCCCAGAAAGCGGGGCTCCCGGGCACAGAGGCCAAGCTCCTCCGAAACCTCCCGCAAGACGGCGGCCTCGGCGGTCTCGCCCTTGTCGATGTAGCCCGCCACCAGCACCGGCTCCGCTTCGCCGTACTGGCGGATCAGCAGCATCCGGTCCCGGGTGGGGTTCAGCAAGATCACGCTGACGGCGGCGCTGTAGAGGGGGAAGCGCCAGTCTCCGCAGCCCTCGCACCAGGCCGTGGGCGGCTCCGTGGGATGTTCCCGCTGTATCAATGCCCGGCCGCAGACCGGGCAGTAGTTCATCTGCATGGCCTGTCCTCCCCGGGCAAGAGCCCCTCCAGCCGCAGCAGCGCCTCCTTGCGCCAGAGGCCGCCGGCGTAGCCCGTGAGCCGTCCGGCTGCGCCCAGCACCCGGTGGCAGGGAATCAGCAGGGAGATGGGATTGCGCCCCACGGCCTGCCCGACCGCTCGGACGGAGGGGCAGCCCAGCCGCGCGGCCAGATCCCCGTAGCTTACGGTCGCACCGTAGGGGATCTGACGCAGCAGCGCCCAGACCCGTTGCTGAAACGCCGTTCCCCGGGGCGCCAGCGGGGGCGTAAAGTCCGGGACGCCGCCGGCAAAATAGCAGTCCAGCCAGCGGCGGGTGTCCGCAAAGACGGGAGCTTCCGTCTCGACGGCGTCGGGGGAGAGACGGCAGCAATCGTGCTTCTGCCCCTTGAACCAGAGCCCGATCAGCGCCGCGCCGTCACTTGCCAGGGTGATCGTCCCCAGCGGCGAGGGGATATGTGTGATGACGTCCATAAGCCTGCTCCTTTTTTGAATTCCGCAGACGGTTTGCTTTTGCGCCGTAGGGACGAGCATTGCTCGTCCGTGGACTCCGTATTGTGCCCAACAGACGGACGACCAATGGTCGTCCCTGCTCCTTTTCCAATTTTGAGGATGGTTTACGGATGCGCCGTAGGGGAGGGGCTTGCCCCTCCCGTCGTTTTCTCCTTCAATTTTACCAGACCCGCCCGGCCTGCGCAACAAAAAAGTGCCCGAAAGCCGCGAGAGGACACGGCTTCCGGGCGTAGAGGGAGGTAGTAGACTCTGTCAGGGGGACGGCTTGGACCGGCAGCCCGAGCAGCTGCCGCCGCAGACCCCGCAGCTGGCGCAGTTGCCGCCGCAGGAGGACTTGCCGGCCTTTTTGTCCCGGATCATGCTGCGGATCAGCAGCACGACCACCAGCGCGATCACCAGGATCAGCGCGATATTCACCAGATTGGCAGAGAGCCAGGCTAACATGGGATCACTTCCTTTGAAAGGTACGCGTGTCCGGCGACGCCGCAGCTGCGACGCCGCCGGAGATTGGGAGTGGAGAGAAATCTTACTGGATGGTCAGCTTCGAGGCTTCTTTGTAGGGCTTGAAGAGCTGCCAGCACAGAGCGCCGAGCATCAGCAGCGCCAGGATCAGGCCGATGACGCTCACATCGCCCACAAACAGGCGGCCGAGCTGCCACACGATGAAGGAGACCACATACGCAAAGCCGCACTGATAGCCGATGGCGAACCAGGTCCACTTGCGGCTGTTCATCTCGCGCTTGATGGCGCCGATGGCAGCGAAGCAGGGGGCGCAGAGGAGGTTGAAGATCATGAAGGAGTAGGCAGCCAGCTTGCCGTGACCGCCGGAAATATGATTGAAGTCGTCGGCCACGTTTTCCCAGATCTGGGAGCCTTCTTCGTCCAGCTCCTCCATGATGGGCTCGCCGTTCTCATCGAAGAGGGGCTCGCCGGTCTCCTCGTCCACGGCCTGTTCGGCGCGGGCGTCGAAGTTATACATGATACCGAAGTTGGCGACCACCTCTTCCTTGGCTACCAGGCCGGTGACGGTGGCAGCGGTGGGCTTCCAGTCGCCGAAGCCCAGAGGCTTGAAGACGATGGAGACGGGCTGGGCAACGCGGGCCAGGATGGAGTCGTCCATGGGCTCCACCTCGTCCTCGGAGATACCCATGCGATCGGCGACCTCCACGATGTACTCGTCGGTGACCAGATCTTCATCCTCGTAGAGATCCTCCACCATGCCGAACTTGCCGTTGACGGAGCCGAAGCTGATGAGGAACCAGATGACGATGGAGGAGATCACGATGACGGTGCCGGCGCGCTTGATGAAGCTCCAGCCGCGCTCCCAGGTACCGCGGAGGACGTTGCCGATGGAGGGCACATGGTAGGCGGGCAGCTCCATGACGAAGGGGGCGGGATCGCCGGCGAACATCTTGGTCTTCTTCAGCATGATACCGGAGATGACGATGGCGGCGATGCCGATGAAGTAAGCGGAGGTGGCGACCCAGGTGCTGCCGTCGAACAGAGCACCGGCGATCAGGCCGATGATGGGCATCTTGGCGCCGCAGGGCATGAAGGTGGTGGTCATGACCGTCATGCGGCGGTCACGCTCGTTCTCGATGGTACGGGAGGCCATAACGCCGGGGATGCCGCAGCCGGTACCCACCAGCATGGGGATGAAGCTCTTGCCGGAGAGGCCGAAGCGGCGGAAGATCCGGTCCATGATGAAGGCGATACGAGCCATGTAGCCGCAGTCCTCCAGGATGCAGAGCATCAGGAACAGCACCAGCATCTGGGGCACGAAGCCAAGTACCGCGCCGACGCCGGCGAAGATACCGTCGGAGATGAGGCCGGTGAGCCAGGGAGCAGCGCCCCAGCCTTCCAGGATGGCGCGGGAGCCGTCGGTAAGCCAGGCGCCGCCCAGGACGTCGTTGGTCCAGTCGGTGAGCCAAGTGCCGATGGCGATGCCGCCGTCGCCGATGGGGGCGCCCATGGAGATGGCGTAGACCAGCCACATGATCACGGCGAAGATGGGCAGCGCCAGCCAGCGGTTGGTGACGATCTTGTCGATCTTGTCGGAGGTGGTGAGCTCGCCCTTGCCCTTCTTCTTGTAGATGCCCTTGAGAAGCTGGGCAATGTAAACGTAGCGCTCGTTGGTGATGATGCTCTCGGCGTCGTCGTCCAGCTCCTTCTCGCAGGCCTTGACGGCCTCTTCCACGCTGGACTTGACGGAGGCGGAGAGATTCAGATGCTCGGTGGCCTTTTCGTCCCGCTCAAAGAGCTTGACGGCGTACCAGCGCTTCTGCTCCTCGGGGATGCCGCCCAGGGCGAGCTCCTCGATGTGGGCGATGGCGTGGTCCACGGGGCCGGAGAAGTTGTGCTGGGGGCGGGTCTTGCCGGACTTGGCGGCCTCGATGGCGGCCTGAGCGGCTTCCTTGACGCCCTCGCCCTTCAGGGCGGAGATCTCCACGATCTTGCAGCCCAGCTGCTTCGAGAGCTCCTTGAGATTGATGCTGTCGCCCTTCTTCCGCACCAGATCCATCATGTTGATGGCGATGACGGTGGGGATGCCCAGCTCGGTCAGCTGGGTGGTCAGGTAGAGGTTGCGCTCCAGGTTGGTGCCGTCCACGATGTTCAGGATGGCGTCGGGCTTCTCCTCCACCAGGTAGTTCCGGGCCACAACCTCCTCCAGCGTGTAGGGGGAGAGGGAGTAGATGCCGGGCAGGTCGGTGAGGGTGACTTCCTTGTCCACCGAGAGCTTGCCTTCCTTCTTCTCCACGGTGACGCCGGGCCAGTTGCCAACGAACTGGTTGGCGCCGGTCAGCTTGTTGAACAGCGTGGTTTTGCCGCTGTTGGGGTTGCCCGCCAGGGCGATGCGCAGTTTCTTATCCATGGCACGTTCTCCTTATTCCACTTCGATCTGCTCCGCGTCGGCCTTGCGGATCGAGAGCTCGTAGTTGCGTACATTGACCTCGATGGGGTCGCCCAGGGGAGCGAGCTTGCGCACATAGACCTCCACGCCCTTGGTGATGCCCATGTCCATGATGCGGCGCTTGACGGCGCCTTCGCCGTGGAGCTTGACGACCTTGGCCGTTTCGCCCACCTTCACGTCTCTGAGTGTTTTCATCCTCATTTCTCCTTTATCCTTGAATTTTTGCCAAACAATGTTTCTGCCCGTCATGCTGAGATCCTTCGCCAGGCGCTCAGGATGACGCGGGGATCAAATAAAGATTTTGCCGGCCATGTCCTGGTTGATGGCCACGCGGGATTCCTTGACCTTGACGATCAGATTTCCGCCGATGGTGTTGAGCACCGTGACGGAGCTGCCGGCTACAAAGCCCAGATCCTCCAGGTGCTTTTTCAGCTCGGGACTGCCCCCGACCTTCCGGATGATGCTCTCCTCTCCGGGGTCTGCCAAATAAAGAGGCATCAAAACGTCCCTCCTCCTTTCTGTCCGTTCCTCCTCCGACAGGTTCGATATAACTAACTGCACGGCAAGAAGGAAAGTTAGCCATCGCTAACCATGGTGAGTTTAACACCCCTAACTATATTTGTCAATGCCTTTTTCCGCAAAAGTCCCTTTTTTCGGGCGCGCAAAGCAGATTTCTCGCCCGGGGCTTGCGCGGCGGGGACGGAATTGCTATACTAATGAAAAGAGAGGAGGTGGCACCCGTGGGGCTCTGGAAACGGCTGGATGAGCGCTATGGCGACAGGGCGCTGTGGCAGTTTATAAAATTCAACCTGGTGAGCCTGAGCATCACCCTGCTGCAGCTGCTGCTGGCAAACCTGCTGCCCCTGCTCTTTGACGGCGTGAGCGCCAAGCTCCCAACCCTTCTGCGCCCGGTGTTCGATCCGGAGCGGCTCTTCGAGGGGGAGAGCATTTATGTGCAGGACGGGGTCGTCACCTGGGGCTATGTGCTGCCCTTCTTCCTGTCCAACTACCTGGCCAATCTGTACGGCTACTTCATGAACATGAAGACCACCTTCCGGGGCGTGGGACGCCGGGGCGGCCTCGTCGCCTATCTCGTCATCCTGACGGGGCTGATCCTGTTCACCACCTGGCTCCAGGGCTTCATCGCCGCGAAGCTGATGGGCGGGGCGCTGGCCTCCCTGGCGCGCACCATCGCCGCCCTCTGCGCGGGGCTGGTGCAGATGGCGGTGCTCTTCCCGCTGGAAAAGTTCGTGCTCTTTCGCAAAGGGGAGGAGTCCGGCACCGCCGAGGGTCACGAAAGAAGCAAAACGGATGAGAAAACACATTGATTAAGGAGGATTACTCATGAAACGAATCGCTTTTCTGCTTGCGCTGCTGCTTGCGCTGAGCTGCCTGGCCAGCTGCGGCGGGCAGCAGACCCAGCCCGAGGCCGCCGGGACGCCGGAGACGGAGACGCCCGAGATCCCCGCCGCGGACCCGGAGCCCGCCGCGGAGCCGGAACCGGAGCCGACAGCAGAGCCGGAGCCGGAGGTTACCGAGGAGCCCGCACCGACGCCGGATCCCAATACGGAGCCTGTTCTGCTGGAGGACTTTACCGTCCGCTGCTGTGACGGCACGGACTTCACCCTGTCCAAGGCCCTGGAGGATCACGAGCTGGTGCTCATCAATCTCTGGGCGACCTGGTGCGGCCCCTGCCGGAGTGAGTTCCCCTTCCTGCAGGAGGCCTGGTCGCAAAATTCCGACAAGGTCGCCGTGATCGCCCTGTCCATCGAGCCCGACGACACGGACGAGGTGCTGCGGAACTTCGCAGCTGCGAACGGCCTCAGCTTCCCCATGGCCAATGTGGCCGGGACGGGGCTGGATCGCTTTGTGCCGGGCTATATCCCCGTCACGCTGTATGTGGATCGCAGCGGCCGGATCGCCGCGATGACGGGCGGCGCCGAGAGCTCGACAGAGGCCTTTCTGGAGCATTTTGCGCGCTATACCGGCCCGGACTATGACCCCATGGCCTGCCGCTACACCGTCAGGATCATCGATGAAAACTACGCGCCGGTGGAAGGTGTGGTCATCAATTTCTGCACCGACACGGCCTGCACCCCCGTCACCACCGACGGGGAAGGGCGTGCGGTTTTCACGGGCATGCGCTACCGCTATCACATCCAGGTCATCAAGATCCCCGAGGGCTATGAATTTGTGGATCCGGATACGTATACCTCGGAGCCCTATGATCAGAACTATCTGATCATGCTGAGGAGAGCGGGATGACGCGGAAAAGAGCGCTGTGGGCGGCGCTGTTTGCCCTGGGGCTTTTGCTGGTGGTGCTGGGCGTTCTGAACGGCGGCGCCCGGGACGTGCTGGCCAAGGCCGTCAAGATCTGCTCGGAGTGTATCGGCCTTGGTTAAGAAGCTGCCCAGGCCGTCCACCCGGCGGCTGATCCAGCTCTACTCGGCGCTGCTCTACAACGCCCACCTGAAGGGCTTCGCCGAGGGGGAAATCTATACCGGCCCGCTGAAAAGCGTCTGCGTCCCGGGGCTGAACTGCTATTCCTGCCCGGGGGCGGTGGCCGCATGCCCGCTGGGCGCGCTGCAGAACGCGGTGGCGGCTTCGGCGGATCGCCCGGCCTTCTACGTCGTGGGAGTGCTGCTGCTCTTCGGGCTGCTGCTGGGGCGGGTCATCTGCGGCTTTTTGTGCCCCTTTGGCCTGATCCAGGAGCTGCTGCACAAGATCCCCACGCGAAAAGTGCCCAAAAGCCCGCTGACGCGAAGGCTCAGCCGGGTCAAATACGGCGTGCTGCTCGTCTTCGCCATCGGCATCCCGGCCTGGTTTGCCCTGCGGCGTCTGCCGCTGCCGGGCTTTTGCAAGTTCATCTGCCCCGCCGGCACCCTGGAGGGGGCGCTGCTGCTGATGCTCCACCCGGCGAACGAAGCCCTGCGCGCCATGACCGGCGGCCTCTTCTGGTGGAAGCTTTTGCTCCTGGTGCTGATCCTCACGTCCTGCGTGTTCGTCTTCCGTGCCTTCTGCCGCTTCCTCTGCCCCCTGGGCGCCCTCTACGGCCTCATGGCCAGGCTTGCGCTGCTGGGGGTGAAGGTGGACAAGGGCCGCTGCACCGACTGCGGCGCCTGCCTGCGCGTCTGTCCCATGGACATCCGCTCCGTGGGGGACAGCGAGTGCGTCCACTGCGGCAGGTGCATCGACGTATGCCGCTTTCAGGCCATCTCCTTCCGGGCCGGGAAGCTCGTCCTGCGGGGGCGAGATCCTTCGACTCCGCCGCGCTGCGGCTCCGCTCAGGATGACACGGGGAAGGGGGCGCGGCAATGAACAAGAGAACAGGCCGCCTGCTCTGGGCGGCGGCGCTGCTGCTGCTTGGGGCGGTGCTGCTGCTGGTGAACCGGCCGGAGGGCAAGCCCGCGCCCGATCCCGGCTCCCAGGTAGGAGAGCAGCTGCCGGATTTCACGGTGCAGTGCGTGGACGGCAGCAGCTTCACCCTCTCCGAGCAGCGGGGGAGGGTGGTGGTGATCAACCTCTGGGCCACCTGGTGCACCCCCTGCGTGCGGGAGCTGCCAAACTTTGACCGGCTTCTGCGGGAGCGACCGGGAGAGATCGCTGTGCTGGCGCTGCACTGCCCGCCGGTGACCACGGACGTGGCGGCGTATCTCGAGGACTACGACTACGCCATGCCCTTTGCCGTGGACGAGGACGGGAGCCTGGGAGAGCTGCTGAACGCCTCCACCGTCCTGCCCCAAACCATCATCCTGGACGCGGACGGGGTCGTGACCTACAACCGAGAGGGCTCACTGAGCTATGAGGAGCTGGTCTCTCTGGTGGACGAGGCTGGAGGGAAGAAATGAAGCTGCCCCCTCCGTCACCCGTGCCTTTCTCCGGACTTCATCCGCGCAAATACGGGCGGAGGCGGATCGTGATCCTCCAGCCGGAGGAACAGACGGGGAACCGTAAAAACAAAACAGCTTGGGAGGCTTAACAAATGAAGAAGAATTCGCAGGAATTCAGGAAAGAAGAAAAGCAGATGAAAACCTGGCGGGGCGTGGCCGTGACGGCCATCTGCCTGCTGCTTGCGGTGAGCATCCTCTATGCCCTGGGGGTGGGCTGGAAGCAGGCGGGGGAGCCTGCCGAGGAGCCCGTCGTCGTCCCCGGGGACGAGTATCTGACCCTGTGGACGCCGGAATCCGTCGCCAGGGCGGAGCTGGTGAGCTATGTGGAGGCGGTGACGGAAGAGGGGAGCGCGGACTATATCCCGGTGGAGAACCGCATCGCGGTCTTCGACCTGGACGGCACACTCTTCTGCGAGACCGACCCCAACTACTTTGACTACACCCTTCTGGTCTACCGCGTGCTGGAGGATCCGGATTACAAGGACAAGGCCAGCGATTACGAGCGGGAGACCGCGCTGAAGATCGTGGAGCAGAACCGCAGCGGCGCCTCCTTCGAGGGGCTGGAGGTGGATCACGGCCGGTGCATCGCATCAAGCTTTGCGGGCATGACCGTGGAGGAGTTCAACGCCTATATCCAGGAGTTCAAGAAGCTGCCCATGCCCAGCTATGAGGGCATGCTCCGGGGCGAGGGCTGGTACAAGCCCATGCTGGAGGTGGTGAATTACCTCCAGGCCAACGATTTTACGGTCTATATCGTCAGCGGCACGGATCGTTTCATCGTCCGCGGCATCGTAGACAATTCCCCGCTGAATATCCCGCCCCGGCAGATCATCGGCTCGGACGAGACGCTGGTTGCTCCGGATCAGGGCGATACCGACGGCCTGCAGTATGTGTATGACGAGAACGATCAGCTGGTGCTGGGCGGCGAGTTTCTGATCAAGAACCTGAAGATGAACAAGGTCACCGTCATCCAGCAGGAGATCGGCGTGCAGCCGGTGCTCTCCTTCGGCAACAGCACGGGCGACGCCAGCATGGCCGAGTACGTCACCAGCAACAACCCCTACCGGAGCCTGGCCTTCATGCTCTGCTGCGACGACACGGTGCGCGAGAACGGCAGCGAGAGCAAGGCGGACAAGATGTACGGCCTCTGTGAGGAGTACAACTGGGTGCCCATCTCCATGAAAAACGACTGGACGACCATCTATGGCGAGGGCGTGACCAGGGTGGAGCGGGAGCCGGAGCCCACGGAAGCGGCGGCCGCCGCCCCGGCGGAGCCTGCCGAGACCCGGCCTGCCCCCATTTCCTACGCCGACGAGGCCAACTGGGCCTATTACGGCATCGGGGAGGATCGGGACGTGGATCTGTTCCTGATCTGCCCCACGGTGGATATGAACGACGAGTTCAATATGTCCCTGGACGATGAGGATACCAAGGCAAACTTCCTGGGCGCGCTGAACATGGAGCGGGGGATCTACGAGGACAGCACCCGGATGTTCGCCCCCTACTACCGCCAGGCGGCCATGAAGGTCTACAGCCTGGATCGGGCGGACTGGGAGCCCTATATGGAGATCGCCTACAGCGACGTCTCCGCCGCCTTCGCCTGGTATCTGGAGCATGAGAACCAGGGCCGACCCATCATTCTGGCGGGCTTCTCCCAGGGCGCGGACATGTGCTACCGGCTGCTGGAGGAGTATTTCGGCGACGAGGCGCTGTACGATCAGCTGGTGGCGGTCTATGCCATCGGCTGGCCCTGCACCGAGGAGCTGACCGCGCAATATCCCCAGATCCGCCCTGCCCAGGGCGCGGACGATTATGGCGTCGTGATCAGCTTTGACTGCGAAGCCCCGGAGCTCGCGGAGACCTTTATCAGCCCCGCCGGGCAGCGTGCCTTCGGCATCAATCCGCTGAACTGGAAAACCGACGAGACCCCCGCGGAGAAGAGCGAAAACCCCGGCGCCTGCTTTACCGATTACAGCGGCGCGATCGTCAGCGAGCAGGCGGCGCTCTGCGGCTGCTATCTGGACGTCCAGCGCGGCGTGGTGAAGGTCACCGACGTGGATTCCGCCGACTACAGGCCCATCGTTCCGGGACTGCCCGCGGGAGCCTACCATATCTACGACTACCAGTTCTTCTTCCGCAGCCTGCAGGAGAACGTGGCGCTGCGGATCGAGAGCTATACCGCGAGCCATGCCCTCGACCAGGCCGCCTGATAGCCGGACAGGGCCATACGCAAAAGGACACCGCAGAGGGCAAAGCTCTGCGGTGTCCTTTTGCTGCTTGGCAGCGGAGGAAGGATTCGCTTGCATTTCTTTTTGCTGCGGAGGACGCAAAAAGAAATAGAGGAATCGACCAGTTTTTGAACTGGTCGATGAAAGCCACCTATGTGGCTTTCGGACATGATTCGAATCCTCCCTCCGGACAAAAAAGAACAGCCACCCGGATGGGTGACTGTTCTTTTTGGCAGCGGAGGAAGGATTCGAACCCTCACAAACGGAGTCAGAGTCCGGTGTGCTACCTTTACACAACTCCGCTAAACGCAAGAGCTATTATACAGCTATTTTTGCGTTTGTCAAGCAAAAAATGCAAAAGCGGCGAAAATTTTTTGTAGATCGGGAGAGGTCAGCCCTGCGCCGCTTCCTCCGCCCGGAGCTTGGCCACCAGCGCGTGCAGCGCCTTGGCCCGGTGGCTGATGGCGTTCTTCTCCTCGGGCAGGAGCTGGGCGTTGGTGCAGCCGCGCTCCGGCAGGTAGAACAGCGAATCGTAGCCGAAGCCGTAGCAGCCGGCCTCCTCATGGGCGATGACGCCGTACATCCGCCCCTCGGCCTTTACCGTGCTGCCGTCGGGGCGAACCAGAACCATGGCGCAGGCAAAGTGCGCCCCGCGATCCCGATCCTCCACGTCCCGCAGCACCTCCAGGAGCTTGCGGCGGTTGGCCGCGTCGTCCCCGTGGACGCCGGAAAAGCGGGCGGAGTAGATGCCCGGCGCGCCGCCCAGCGCGTCCACGCAGAGGCCGCTGTCGTCCGCCAGGGCGCAGCAGCCGGAGATCTCCATGATCTCCCGCGCCTTCTTCTCGGCGTTTTCCAGGAAGGTGGAGCCGTCCTCCACGGTCTCGTGCTCGATGCCCGCCTCCCGCATGGAGAGGATCTCTTCAAATTCCGTGCCCAGAATGGCGCGGATCTCCACCAGCTTGTGTTCGTTGTTGGATGCAATGATGAGCTTCATGTCGCTGCCTCACTTTTTCTTTTTCTTGCCCTTTTTGGGCTTGTTGCCGGACGCCGCCTTCTTTGCGGCAAGCTGCTGGGCATTGGGCTTGGGCCGGGGCGATACGGCGGCAGGGCGCTCTTCCTTGGGAGCCTCAGCCTTGCCGGCGGCCTTCTTCCCCAGCTTCCGGGCGCTCTCCGCCTTCTCCCGCAGGCTTTTCACCGTGGAGTAGATCAGCAGCGGTAGGGAGATCAGATTCACGATGCCGATGACCCAGATGGCCCAGCGGGGCAGGGCGATGCCGATGAGGCCGGTGACGGTGGTGATGAGCGTGGTCAGGCTCACCACGGCGACGCTCGCGCCGAAGAGCTTTTCGATGGCTTTCATTCCGGTTTTCTCTCTTTCTGTACCTTATTTCTGATAGACGGCCTTTTCGGTCACGATGGCGTCCATCGCCCGGTCATGGGAGTCCGCGGCGACTCTCGGGAGCCGCTGCGCCTCGAAGGCCACGGCGATGACCGTCGCCCGACAGGCGGGCAGGTAGCGGTCATAGTAACCGGCGCCGTGGCCCAGGCGATCCAGCTTCCGGTCAAAGCCCACGCAGGGCGCCAGCACCAGATCCAGTTCCTCCGGCTGGACCTTCGCGGAGCAGTCCCGATCCGGCTCCTGGATCCCGTAGCGCCCCTGCTTCCAGCCGCCGGGCTCGAATACCTCCATCACACCGCCCGTCAGGCTCACGGGGAAGCAGAGCCGCACGCCCCGCTGCCGCAGCCTGTCGTGCAGCGCGGAGAGATCCACCTCCTCCGGCAGCGCCCGGTAGCTCAGCACGGTTTTTGCTTTCTGCACCTGGGGCAGCTCCAAAAGCCGTTGGCAGATGGCGGCGCTGGCTGCCTGCCGCTCCTCTTCGCTCAGCGCCCTGCGGGCTTCCCGGGCACGCTTACGCTGGGCGCTCTTGCGGGTGGGCACGCCGCTGCGCCGCAGGGCCGAGAGCAGCGTGGGCAGCACCGCAGCGTAGAGCAGGGCCTTGGCCACGCAGATGCCGGCGCGCACAAAGAAGCTGCCGAAGACATAGGCGAAGCTGTAGTAGCTGTAGACCTTGCTGTCTATGTAAATGACGCCGGTGTTCAGCAGGAAGATGAGCCCCTCGCCGGCCAGCACCGTGAGAAACAGGCGCAGATAGCTCTTCTCCGGGGCGCAGCGGTTGCCGATCCAGCCGATCAGCAGGCCGCAGAGAATATAGGGCAGGATCCACAGGGGCGTGGTGGCTGTGACCCCGTAGCGCAGCAGCTGATACAGCAGTGTCCCGATGCCGCCCACTGCCGCGCCGTCCAGCGGGCGGAAGAGCAGCGCCGCCACGATCACGGGCAGCCCCTCAAAGGTGATTTTCAGATTACCCAGATCCGGGCCGAAGTAGCCCAGCACGGCGCAGACCGCGGCCAGCACCGCGTCCATGGCCATCTGCTTGGTGGAAAAGGTCTTTTTCTGCATAAAAAACTCCTTTCGTGACAGGTGCCACGAAGGGAGTTTGTTATCCTCTCCGGTGGCAGCGGAAGCGGAGACAGCACCGACTTCGTCTGCGGGCAACTTCCCATCCCGCGGCACTCCAGGCTTGGACTGAAGGGGGACGAACACCTGCGGTTCCTATCCTGTCAGCCTGCGCCAACGCGCTGTTCCTACTCTGGCACAAAAATATTGTTGTTATCCTCTCAGCTTCCGGCCGATCCGTGACCCGATCCCCTCCAGCAGGGGGCGGGCGGCGGCAAGAAGGCTCTCGGTCTCGGCGTTCAGGGCGTCGGCCGCAGGGTCGCCGGGAAGAGAACGGGTGTTGACCCACACGTTCAAAGCGGCGGCCTCCATGGCGCCGCGGCAGAGGGCAGCGGCACAGCCCACATCGCTGAGGAGCAGGGGACTGACCCGCCCCTCCAGCTCGGCCAGGAGCTCTGCGCATTCGCCGCAGTGGCGCAGCATCTCCATCGGGGCTTCACAGGCGGTCAGAGAGGCGGCGCGGATCGTCTCCTTCCGGCCGGGCTCGTCCTTGGGGATGGCGTAGGCCTTGGCCAGGGGGGCAAAGCCCGCCGCGTCCAGGTCAATCAGCGCCAAGAGCTGCTGCCGCAGCGCGTCCGCGATCTGAATATCCGCAGCCAGCGCGTCCCGCTCCTCGTCGGTCTTTTTCCGCGGCAGACTCAGCCGCGCCGCCATCGCGCCCAGGGCGGAGGCCAGCACGCCGGCCAGCGCCGCAGCACCGCCGCCGCCGGGGACAGGCGCCTCCGACGCCAGAGCGCCGGCAAAGTCCACACAGCTTTTTCCCGCAAGCTCCGCCATTCGACAATCCTCCTCTCGTGTTGACGACTTATTATACTCAAGCTGTCATGGAATGTCAACCGAGGACTGACGTGTTCCCCGTCTCCTCAAAACGCAAAACTGAAATCTGAAAACTATTTCCCCCGCCGGTCGGGGATGATCTCGATCCAGTAGCCGTCCGGATCCTCCAGGAAATAGATGCCCATGGCGGGATTCTCAAAGCAGATGCAGCCCATGGCGGCGTGCTTTGCGTGGGCGGCGTCGAAATCCTCCGCCCGGAAGGCCAGGTGATACTCCTGCTCGCCCAGGTCGTAGGGCTCCGTCCGATCCCGCAGCCAGGTAAGCTCCAGCTGAAAATCCGTGACCCCGTCGCCCAGAAAGACGATGCGGAAGCTGCCGTCGGCGGCGTCCTTCTGCCGCACAGGCCTGAGACCCAGAGCTTCGTCATAAAATTTCAGGCTGCGCTCCAGGTCGAATACATTAAAATTGAAGTGATTGAAGGTAAACATGTCCTCGCCTCCTCTCCCCGATTATATCCCATTTTCCCGCACCCGGTCAACCGGTAATGCATAGAATAGTCCGGTGAGTTGCCATGAGGTTGAATGAACTGCGCCCCGGTGAGCGGGCGGTGCTGCGCGCCCTGCACATCAGCGGCGCTGCGCGGCGCCGCCTGCGGGACCTGGGGCTTGTGGAGGGGGCGGAGCTCCAGTGCCTGGGGCGCAGCCCCCTGGGGGATCCGGCGGCCTATGCCCTCTGCGGGGCGGCCATTGCCCTGCGGGATCGGGACAGCAGCAAAATCGAGGTGGAGGCGCGGGAATGGAGCGGATCATAGCCCTGGCGGGAAACCCCAATGTGGGGAAGAGCACCCTGTTCAATCAGCTGACCGGGCTCCGGCAGCATACCGGGAACTGGGCGGGGAAGACCGTGGAGACCGCCCGGGGACGCTGCGGGGACTATACCCTGGTGGATCTGCCGGGCTGCTACTCCCTGCTGCCCCGATCGGAGGAGGAGCGGGTGACCCGGGACTTCCTGCTCTATGGCGGGGCGGAGGCGGTGGTCGTGGTCTGCGACGCGGGCTGCCTCCGGCGGAACCTGAACCTGGCGCTCCAATGCCGGGAGCTCTGCTCGCGGGTGCTGGTCTGCGTGAATCTGCTGGACGAGGCGGCGCGCCGTGGCATCCGGGTGGACTGTGCGGCGCTCTCGGCGGCGCTGGGGCTGCCGGTGATCGGCATCGTGGCCCGGCGGCGAGAGAGCCGGAAGCAGGTGCTCTCCGCCCTGGACGCGCTGCTGGCCGCCCCCGCGCAGCAGCCCCGCTCCCCGGCCTATCCCGAGGCGCTGGAGGCGGCCCTCTCCCGCCTGGAGCGGCTTGCGGAGGGCGAGGCGCTGCCCCGACGCTTTCTCTGCCTGCGGAGGCTTGCGGGGGACGATCTGCCCGCCGGGGAGACGCTCTGCAAAGCGGCGGCGGCGGAGCGGGCGGCGCTGCAAAGCCGCGGCGTGGAGCCGGAGGACGCCGTCTCCGCCGCCCTGCTTCAAGAGGCGGAGCGCATCAGCCGCGTCTGCGTCTCCGGCGGGGAGGGCTACGGCAAACGGGATCGGCGGCTGGATAGGCTGCTCACGGGGCGTTTCCTTGCCTTCCCGGCGCTGCTCGTGCTGCTGCTGGGGCTGCTCTACTTGACGGTGCGGGGCGCGAACCTGCCCTCCGCCTGGCTGGGAGAGGGGCTGAATGCCCTGGGCACGCTGCTGCGCCGGGGGATGGACGCCCTGGGCGCCCCGGCCTGGCTCACAGGACTGCTGCTGGACGGCGCCTACGGGAGCCTGAGCCTGGTGGTGTCGGTGATGCTGCCGCCCATGGCCATCTTCTTTCCGCTCTTCACCCTGCTGGAGGACGCGGGGGTGCTGCCCCGGGTGGCCTACGATCTGGATCGTCCCTTCCAGGGCTGCCGCGCCTGCGGCAAGCAGAGCCTGTGCATGATGATGGGCATGGGCTGCAACGCCGTGGGGGTCAGCGGCTGCCGGATCATCGAGGGGCGGCGGGAGCGGCTGCTTGCCGTTTTGACCAACGCCATCACCCCCTGCAACGGCCGCTTCCCCCTGCTGATCGCCTTGCTGACGCTGTTTTTCGCGCCGGGCGGGACGCTGGGCACGGCGGGACTTTTGAGCCTGGTGCTGCTGGGCAGTGTGCTTGCCAGCCTCGCCGCCACCTGGCTCCTGTCCCGGACGCTGCTGCGGGGGGAGCCCACGCCATTCGTGCTGGAGCTGCCCCCCTACCGCCGCCCCCAGGTGGGCAAGGTGCTGCTGCGCTCCCTGCTGGATCGGACGCTGCGGGTGCTGGGGCGGGCAGCGGCGGTGGCCGCGCCGGCGGGAGCGATCCTGTGGCTTCTGGGTCAGGTGCATACGGAGGGCGGCAGCCTGCTCACGGTCTGCGCCGGAGCGCTGGAGCCCATCGGGCGCTTCTTCGGCCTGGATGGGGCGATCCTGCTGGCCTTTTTGCTGGGACTGCCCGCCAACGAGACGGTGCTGCCCATCCTGCTTGGCATCTACACCGGGGGCGGCGGCCTTGCGGAGGCCGGGAGCCTTGCCGAGATCGGCGCGCTGCTGACGCAAAACGGCTGGACGGGGCTGACGGCGCTTTGCGCGGTGATCTTCACGGTGCTGCACTGGCCCTGCTCCACCACGCTTCTGACGGTGAAGAAGGAGACGGGGAGCTGGAAATGGACGGCGCTGGCGGCCCTGGTGCCTACGGCGCTGGGGCTGGCCCTGTGCGCCGCGGTAAGAGTTTTGAGTTTGTAGTTCTGAGCTTTGAGTAGACGAGGGCTGCGGGGGGCTTCCTGCTCTTCGGCGGATTCCCGTTGTTGAACTGCTATTGGACTTGCAATAATATCGAAGTCGTGATACAATCATAAAATAGAAAGAGATTTGCTCCGAGAAAAAGGCCGCTGCTGGGTGATGTGCTGCACGTTTTTCCCGGTCCTTCTGTTTCGAGTACAAATATGAAGGGAGCCAGAAAAATGAAAAAGATCCTGTCGTTCCTGCTGGTTTTGTCCATGGTGCTTGTGATGTGCGCGTGCGGAGAGGCGGAAGGGTCGAAGAGAAAAGCGGCCGGTCCTGCCGGTATTGAGCTTGGCATGACCCGGGAAGAGGTCCATGAGATCCTGGGGGATCCGAGTTCGACGGAGGGCCAGAAGGAAACGTACAGCGGCGTGGATTATTCGCTTCGCCCGGAGGGTTTCGATCCGGATAATTCGATGAAAGACCCGCGTTGTTCCCTGTATATCACTTATTCCAACGAAAAAGTTACCGTAATAGGGTTCATCTTCCTGGAATCCGGTTACGAGGATGTATCCCAAAAATATCAGCGTTTGTTCCGCGATATGGAATCCTACTATACAAATTTGCTCGGCGAACACGATTACTGTGTGAACAATTCCGGAAATGGCACCGTTGACATTTATGAAGCATGGGAAGACGAGGACCAGACGCTTACGCTGGTGATCAGCGTGATGGCGAGTGTGTCGACCATGGAGCTTATTTATACCTATTCCTTAGCAGAGAAATGATGATTTGACACAGACTCGCAGAAGAAAACACGGCAGAGAGCGATCGACTTGCTCTCTGCCGTGTTTGTTTGGCGTTCAGCGACAAAATTCAAGCGGGCAAAGCGGGGGAAGACAACTCGCGCAGCCACCGCGTCCCCCGTCTCCTAGAAACAAAAACTAAAAACTCACTTCTCCACCCCGATCGGCACCTGAGGCGCCAGCTCGTGGAGCTTTGCCAGAGCCTCGTCCATGGCCTTCTCGTTTTCGGACATGTACTCGGCATGCTCCTTGCCGCCCACCAGAAAGACCGGCCGGAAGTAGGCAAAGGTGGCCTGGCCGCAGCACATCCGCCCGCGCACCTCCTGCACGCGGATGAAGGCCTGCTCCATTTTCTCATAGGGCACGGCCTTTACGCGAAAACCGTCCCGGTAATAGACGGCGAGCTTTCCCACCCGCAGCTTCTCAAAGCTGGCGGCGCTCTCGTAATCCGCGGCCAGAGCCGCGCTATCCAGCCCCTCCACGGGGCCGGCGAATTTCTTTTCTGCCATATCTGACGCCTCCTGCGCTTGTTTTTCTCCATCATAGCAGAAAACAGTTGCCATTTCCACCAGAATTTTTTATAATATATCCGTTAAGCCCAAATATGATGCCGCAAGGCGGAAGGGAGCATTTATGTACTGCACGAGAAACGTAACCGAGGATCTGATCTGGGTGGGCGCGGACGACCGGCGCCTGGCCTGCTTCGAGGGCGTCTACGGCGTGCCCGACGGCGTATCCTATAACTCCTACCTGCTGCTGGACGAGAAGACCGTCCTCTTCGACACGGTGGACAAGGCCGTGTACAGCGTGTTTCTGGAAAATGTTGCCCATGCCCTGAACGGGCGCAAGCTGGACTACCTGGTGGTGCACCACATGGAGCCCGACCACGCCGCCACCCAGGAGCTGCTGCTGCAGCGCTACCCCGAGGCGAAGATCATCTGCAACGCCAAGATCCAGACCATGATGAAGCAGTTTCTGGGCTGCGATCTCTCCGAACGCACCATCCTGGTGAAGGAGGGGGATACCTTCTCCACCGGCAAGCACAATTTCACCTTCGTCATGGCGCCCATGGTACACTGGCCGGAGGTCATGATGAGCTATGACCTGACCGACAAGATCCTGTTTACCGCCGACGCCTTCGGCACCTTCGGCGCCTTAAACGGCCGCCTCTTCAACGACGAGGCCGACTTCTTTACCGAGAATCTGGACGAGGCGCGGCGCTACTACACCAACATCGTGGGCAAATACGGCCCCCAGGTGCAGGCGGTGCTGAAGAAGGCCGCCAAGCTTGACATCGCCCTGGTCTGCCCGCTGCACGGCTTTGTCTGGCGCAGCCACTTCGGTGACTTTTTGGAGAAGTACCTGCTCTGGTCCAGCTACACCCCGGAGGAGAAGAGCGTGCTGCTGGCTTACGCCTCCGTCTACGGCCACACCGAAAACGCCGCCAATATCCTGGCCTGCAAGCTCAACGAGCGGGGCGTGCGGGTGCGGATGTATGACACCTCCGTGACGCCGGCAAGCTACATCGTGTCCGACGCCTTCCGCTGCAGCCACCTGGTCTTTGCCGCCACCACCTATAACGCCGGCGTCTTTGTCACCATGGAGCAGCTGCTGCACGACATCGCCGCCCACAACCTGCAGAACCGCAAGGTCGCCCTCATCGAGAACGGCTCCTGGGCGCCCACCAGCGGCAAGGTCATGCGGGACATTCTGGCGGGGCTCAAGAACATCGAGTTCATCGGGGAGAACGTGACCCTGAAATCCGCCCTGGCGGAGAATCAGCTTGCTCAGCTGGACGCTCTGGCCGACGCCATCGCCGCGGAGCTGAACCCCGCGCCCGTGGTTGCCGAAGCGCCGGTGGCCGCCCTGCCCGTGGCGCCCGCCGCCGACGCGGTGAACAAGAAGGCCTTCAACCAGCTCACCTACGGCGTCCAGGTGCTGACCACCCGGGTGGACGGCAAGGACTACGGCTGCATCATCAACTCCGCCGTCCAGGTGGCCTCCGGCGAGCCCAAGAAGATGGCCATCTCCGTCATCGCCAAGAACTACAGCGCCGAGATGGTGGCCAAGGCCGGGCGCTTCAACGTCTCCATCCTCACCGAGGACGCGCCCTACAGTCTGTTCCAGCGCTTCGGCTTCCAGTCCGGCCGGGATGTGGACAAGTTCGAGGGCCTGCCCTATGAGGATCGCACCGCCAACGGCCTGCGCTATATCCCCGAGTACACCAACGCGGTGATCTCCTGCGAGGTCATCGAGGTGAAGGATCTGGGTGCGTCCATCCTCTTTATCGCGGACGTGGTGGAGGCCAAGGTGCTCTCCAAGGCGCCCAGCTGCACCTACAGCTACTACCATGCCCACATCAAGCCCAAGAAGAACCCCGCCCCCGAGCAGAAGGAGTGCTGGGTCTGCAAGGTCTGCGGCTATGTCTATGAGGGCGCGGAGCTGCCGGAGGACTTTATCTGCCCCCTGTGCAAGCACGGCAAGGACGACTTTGAGCACGTGGTGCCCAACGCCAAGCCCAAGGTGAAGGGCTGGGTCTGCAAGATCTGCGGCCACTTCGAGCCCTGCGAGGGCGAGTTGCCCGCGGATTACGCCTGCCCGCTGTGCAAGCACCCGCGGGAGGACTTCGAGCGCGCGGAGCAATAACAGTTTTGAGTACGGGCGGCCTTTTGGCCGCCCGCATTTATAAAAAATTTTTTGAAACCTTTTGGCCGGCTCATCCGTTATATGGATAAAGGAAAAGGAGGAAATGCCTATGAGTAAGTTCAAAAAATGGCTCGTCGGTCTGGGGAGTATTCTTTTTCTTACGCTCCTGCTGGGCTCATGCAGCTATCTCTTTGCCCGGCCCATGTATTACCGTCTGTTCTATCCCTGGGACCGGGTCACCGGCACGGTACAGGTGGAGGTGGACGGAGAATCTGTGCCCTTTACCGTGGAAAAGCTGGACGGCGGCGATTCCGTCGGCGTGCGCAAGGATGGAAGCGGCGGCGCTCGCGTCTCCATGCGCGGGCGCGATTATGGGCGATACGGCTTTCAGCTGCGGATCGACGGCATGGAACAGACTGTCCGTCTGACGGTTCACAAGTGGAACTGGCAGGTGGTCAAATTCGACGTCCGGGTATCGGTGGATCGGGAAAAGGGAAGCATTACACTGACCGGTACGGTCTGGGAAACGGATGATCAGGGGCAATTTCGGGAAAAGACGATCAGCGTAGAAGGGGAACTGTCAGAAGACGGAGCCTGGCTCGCGATCACATCTGTATAGCAGATGCAAAAGAACACCGTAGGGGCGATTTGTGAATCGCCCCTACGGCCTTGTCATCGAACCCTGCACGCTCCCCTTCGCATGTCCTGCAAATTCTTAATTTCTTCGACAAAAAACGGCTGTTTCTTAAGAATTCTTAAATCTTTTCGGAACTTCTTAAGAGTCTTAAGCTTTCTTAAATATGAGCCGAAGGCCTTGTTTTCGACCTCCCGGGAGGCTATAATGCAAAGCGTGATACGAAATACCGCGTATCCCTTTTTTCTTTGAAGGAGGTTTTTGAAATGAAACAAGGGAAGAAGATCCTGTCCGCAGTGCTGATGCTGGCGCTGCTTCTGTCCATGAGCGTCTGCGCCTTCGCCGAGGGGGAGACGGACGCCGTCATCGTGATGGAGACCGAGGAGGAGCCCGCCGCCAAGCTCGCCGTCAAGTGCGTGGACGCCGAGGGCGCCACCCTCCGGGACAAGGAGGAGGACTACCTGGATCTGAGCAAGGATCTGACCGTGGACGACAAGTACACCCGGCCCGAGATCGAGAACTACACCTACAGCAAGACCATGCTGGAGGATGAGGAGCTGACGAAGCTCAGCATCACCCATGACGCCGAGGGCAAGGCCGTGATCACCGCCACCTTCGGGGAAGGCGAGACGGCCAAGCAGAAGACCCTCACCGGCAGCGAGACCCTGCTTTTCGTCTACGAGAAGAATGCCGAGGAACATACCCACGTCTTTGACGAGGGCAAGGTGACCAAGGAGCCCACCTGCACCGAGCCGGGCGTGAAGACCTTCACCTGCTCCTGCGGCGAGACCAGGACCGAGGAAGTGCCCGCCCTGGGGCATGACTGGAACGAGCCCAGCTACACCTGGGCGGAGGACAACAGCGCCTGCACTGCCAGCCGCACCTGCAAGCGGGATGCCTCCCACACCGAGAGCGAGAGCGTGAAGCCCTCCGAGGCCGTGACCAAGGAGGCCACCTGCACCGAGAAGGGCGAGAAGACTCTGAGCGCGAGCTTTGCAAACAGCGCCTTTGCAGCCCAGAGCAAGACCGCCGAGATCCCCGCTCTGGGGCATGACTACGCCCACGGCCGCTGCAAGCGCTGCAATGGCATCGACCCCAACTTCAAGCCCAAGCTCACCGACACCACCAACGGCCGCGCCAACTGGGGCACGGACTACGTGGTCACCTCGGACGCCGCCAAGAAGGACTTCCAGAAGCTGCTGATCGACGGCGCGGAAGTGGCGACTTCGGACTACAGCGTCTCTGAGAAGGACGGCAACACCGTGGTCACCCTCAAGGGCTCCGCGGTGAAGAAGCTGAAGGTGGGCGAGCACACGATCGCCGTGGTCTCCGCCACCGGCACCGCCCAGAAGAAAATGAACGTCAGCGACAAGCCCAAGACCGGCGACACGGATCTGACGCTCTGGGTCGGCCTGCTGAGCCTCTCCGCCCTGGGCAGCGCCGCCGCCCTCGTCACCATGAAGAAGAAATTCAGTGCCCGGTAAACAGTTTTGAGAGTTGAGTTTTGAGTTTTGAGCAAAAGACATCCCCGCCCGATGGGCGGGGATGTCAGACTGTAGACAAAGTCGGTTTTCTGTCATCTTGAGCGGAGGCGAAGCCGAAGTCGAAAGATCTAAAGTCCTGGAGATACGAGTTTTTTTAGATCCTTCGACTCGCTGGCGCTCGCTCAGGATG
>JAEEGI010001514.1_pt1 | contig 57871 bp, 49 predicted proteins | sample 8958751 | NCBI WGS metagenome assembly JAEEGI01 (sample SAMN16246545, study PRJNA631951) | gut metagenome | biome: gut microbiome; feature: rumen; material: KS-attached | host: Bos | place: Iran: Karaj | collected 2018-10
GGTATCCTGCGACACCACGGTATAAGCATTATGCTTCCCTGTGCCGATCAGGTATCCCAGGTAGGAAGACAGGTAGAAATCCAGGGAGTTTTTCCCCGGTTCGCATTCGATGATATTGATACGATGTTTCTGGTTTTCCGTAAGATCTTTCAGCAGCGAAAAATTCAGGCTCTTGGCATTCTCCGTCACGAAAATATAAAAGTCGCACTTCTCGTCGTTTTTCAGAAGCTCTGCCCAGGTCGAACCGACATTTTCACTATCGATCATGTAAGCGTGTGATTTAGTAAAAAACATATCTATATATTAGCACTATTTTCCTTTCTTGTGTTATCGCAGGCATTCCGCGATATGCTCCGCGATGCGTTCCGCTCCGTTGTTCGTCCGTTTGACGATCATGGTCTCCAAGCATTTTTTGAGTTTCCCGCTTTCGATGAAATCGTTCAAAAGCGCATAGATCTCCGAAGGCTTTTCACAGCGCAATCCGAAACCGTGGTCCAGCACGTAGCGGTAGTTGTGGTTTTCCTGGCCATGGATGTGACCGGTCAGCACGATGGCCGTATCGCTGCGGATCGCTTCCGCAATGATGTTGGGACCGGCTTTGGTCAGGATGAGATGACTGTCTCTGAGGTATTCATTGACATTGTCGACAAAGCCGTGGATCTCCACGTGATCCGGCAGCAATCCTTCTGCTTTCCGTTCCTGCAGCGTTTCGTAGAGCCGCTGATCCAGACCGCAGACGAAATCGATCCTGACTTTCCCCAGTCTTGCGACTTCCTCAAGGAAAGCGATGTTCTTTTTCAGATCCGTCGAGGCGTTGATCATCAGGATGCGGACAGGATCGCCGATCGTTTTGGCTTCTTTCCTGACGAAAATGTCATCCCGGGTTGGAAAGCCGGTGACGATCACTTTCTCTTTGGCAAAGCCTTTTCTCAGGTACTTTTCTTTGATGGCCTGTGTCGGCACATATGTGATATCCGCTTCTTTGTCTTCCCAGACTTTCGGCGGATCGACCAGATCGATGACTCCGACATGGAACGGGATCGGCAGACCGTTTTCCTTTAGAATATGGGAGATCGATCTTGTGAACATGCATTGGACGGAAAGGATCAGATCAGGCTGAAAGGAGCGGATCTCTTTCAGCAGATTTTCTTTGACCCGAAGGTACATCTGACGGTGGATGAACCAGGGAAAGTATTCGGAGATGCGCTGGCAGATATAGTAGACGAACGGGGCTTTCGTCGTCAGCGGAATATAGGAGTTCTCCATCGTTTCTCCCAGTCTGCCCATCAGAGGAAACACGTCGATCTGTCTGGTCTCGAAACCCCGGTCGATGAGTTTCTTTTCGATCGCATTCGAAGATGCCTTGTGTCCGAATCCGGTCTTTACGGACGTCAGGATCATCACTTTTTTCATTCAAAACCCTCCGCCAACGCAATACCTTTCCTGCAGATATAGCGGTACAGCAGCAGATCCGTTATCAGATAAAGCGCGATCAGCAACACAATCATCGGGTACAGTCCGACCTGGAAGATGAAAGCGATCACGGCAACCATGCCCATGTTGAGGAGAGAAAACGCCATGCCAAGGATCATCCTAAGATTCTTCTTGACGATCTGCATCTCATTGGTCCATTCCAGTTTCGGCTTCCGTACATCGCTCAGGATCAGGAAACCGTGCAGGATCGAATACAGAACCGCGACAGGCAGACTCAGCAGAAGATATCGCAGCGGCAGTCTGAAGAGGATCATTGCCATCAGTCCCACGACCAGATAGCTGAACAGGCACATGGCGATGTCCGGGATCATCTTGCAGATCAGCTGCTTATGGAAAGGAACGGGAAGATATTTCATCGCATAGGCGTCATGGCCGTCTTTCGAGACCGCTACGGTCGAGATAAAGGAATACATCGAAAGAAACATCGCTGCGAGGACCACGATCGCAAAAATATAGGAATCGTACTGTCCGCTCGCATAGATCTGGGACAGCCCTTCCATGATCGTCTGTCTGTCCAGCTGGGAAACGATGCTGAAATATGTGATGCCTATCGTAAAAGCCGGAAGGATCAGACAAGGCAGGATCAGCTGTACAAAGAAGACCGGCTTTCTCAGATAGACCCTGAGTTCCTTCATCACATAGCTGAAGAACAGTCCTTTGGAACGATAGGCGTTCTGTTCGTCCAGTTTTTTATTGGAAACGCCCGATGAAGAGTACAGCGATCCCAGCATGCCCCGGTAGTAAAGCTTCTGGGCAAAAACGCAGACCAGAAGATAGAAAATGAGCGAGACTGCAGCCAGAAGGATCAGCGACTGGAAAGAGAATCCCGTCAGGGTCTCGATCGCCATCGGCATCGTCGGGAAAGCTTTCTTGTAGGTTTCGACCAGACTGCCCGCCGTCTCCATCAGGACTGCGACATCCTCATTAGAAGACATGGATGATGACAGCATCGAGACGATCAGCGAAAACAGGATCGACAGAGTCATCGTCACCAGCTGGACCAGGCTCTTGTTGCGGATGCCTCCGGTCAGCGCCATGATACAGATCACGATGAATGCGACGATCAGCAGCGGCACCATCGGCAGCAGCAGCAGTACCAGGATCATGAGCGGATAATACAGGATGCTCTGCTTCGTCAGGATGCCATACATGAGCAAAGGAGCAAGCCCCAGCATCATCTCTTCCAGATAGACATATGCCAGCAGAGTGTTGATCTTGGCGGAAAGGACTTCGACCGGTCGTAAAGGAAGCGGCAGGATGAAGCGGTTGTCTTTGGAAAAATAAAGGACATTCATCGTGCTGATGACCGTCGTAAAGAGCACCAGAGTGATTATTGCCATCAGAACGAAACCGATGAAACTCTCCTGCTGTTCCAGTGCCATCAGTCCCGTCAGTATCTCGTACGACAGGAAAGCGAAGACGCCAATCAGGTAGACGATCAGGATCCCGTACAGGAGGATCTTGCCTGTTCCGTTTTTCTTCTTGCTTCCGCCTTTGCCAAAAGAAGAAATCAGGAAAATCTTTGTCAGGTTAAAGCTGTTCTTCCACATCTTCTGTGATCTCCAGAAAGAGCTGTTCCAAAGAGACGTCTTCTTTGAACGTTTCCCGCATTTCCTGCAAGGTACCGGTAAAGAGCAGTTTGCCTTTATGGATGATGCCTACGCGGTCGCACAGTTTCTCTGCCACATCCAGGACATGGGTGGAAAAGAAGACGCAGTTGCCGGCAGCAGCGTGCTTGCGCATCATCTCTTTCAAATCGAACGATGAACGCGGATCCAGACCGGTCATCGGTTCATCCAGGATCCAGTTTTTCGGTTCGTGCATCAGACAGCCGCAGATCACGATCTTCTGACGCATGCCATGGGAATACGATTCGATCCTGCTGCTCAGTGCATCGGCGATCTCGAATTTTTCCGTCAGTTCCTTGATGATCTCTTTCCTGTTTTCCACTTCATAGACATCCGCCATGAAGTTCAAGTATTCGATCCCCTTCAACGAAAGAAACTGATCGGGATCATCCGCCACGTATCCGAAAGTCTTCTTTGCTTCGATCGGTTCCTTCTCGATGTCCTTTCCATCCAGCAAGATCTGTCCCTCATCGATGTTCAGGATCCCCGTCAGCATTCGGATAGTCGTCGATTTTCCGGCGCCGTTCGGTCCTAAAAAACCGAAGATCTCTCCGTCATGGATCGTCAGCGACAGATCATCTACCGCTTTGACGCCTTTCTTGTAAGATTTGGAAACATTTCTAAATTCAATCATATCCTGACCCGCCTTCTGTTACATAGAAATAATATTTCTCTCTATACTATACTATGATTTGTTTTTCAGGTATATCTGTCAATGCAGCAAACACGTGATATAAAAAGTATTTCACGAAACAAAAGATACAGATATACTATTAGTTAGGAGTGTAAAAGCATTATGAAGAAACTGTTGAATCTCTTATTGGCAACACTTATGGCCGTTACGATCGCGGCTTGCCAGAAACCGATCGAAGCCGAACTGCGGTTTAAAGGAACCGACGGCAGCGAAGGAGGCATGACTTCTGCTTCGTCTGGCAACAAAACCCTGAAAGATCTCTTCGATGCCTATGGCTCGACCGGCGATTTCACTTATGAACTGGATGAGGAAGGCTATGTCGTCAGCATCAATGGCACAGGCAACGATGAATTCGGCTATTGGGCTATCTGCAAGTATGCGGATGGTTTGGAAGATCCGATCAACGATACGATCGCGAATATCACGCTGCAAGACGGCGATGTCTACACGGTAACTTATATACCGAATGAAGATCTGTTAGGCGGATGGGAAATGGTCGATGTTTCCAGAACCGATCTGACAGACGAAGAAGCGGAAATCTTCGAGAAGGTCAAAGATGCCTATCTCGATGACTGTTACGTACCGGTCCGCGTTCTGGCGACCCAGCTGGTCAGCGGCATGAATTATGCCTATCTTGTCGGTGAAAAAACCGCGGATGGAAAGCCATTGGAATATCAGATCGTCAAGATCTACAAAGACCTCCAGGACAATGTGGAACTGCAGTCGATCTCTGCGATCGAAATCACGGACGTGAAAACCGCAGACGCAAATGACGAACCTGTCGTTGGAGGCTGGGAGATCCAGGACACAGGCAGACCGGGAACGTTAGGCAGCTCCCAAGCGCAGGAAAGCTTCGACAAAGCGACGGCCGGTCTTGATGGCGTCATCTACAATCCGATCCAGCTTCTTGCGACGCAGCTTGTTGCCGGAACCAACTACAAGGCTTTGGCGCTGGGCAAGGTCGTCGGAAACGAAGATCATCCGGGATTATATGTCCTTACTTGGTATGAAGACCTCGATGGAAACTGCCAGATGACAGATATCGGCCGTTTCGATCTGCTGTCTTATGTGGAATAAAGACGATTCATCACGGAATCGCTTTGTGATCGAAGGGTGATACCGATGGCGTTCAGAAAATCGCTGTATGAATTCCGGAAGGGCAAGCAGATGCATGCGAGCGGCTCGTGGAAAGCGACCAGAACCGAAGACCTCGTCATCAAATGCACAGGCGCGTTTTTCGCCGCCAGCGTGCTCGCGGAACTGATTGCCAGCATCTTTCGGATCCGTTTCCTGATCCTTCCGGCTACGGTCTGTCTGGTGATCTCGTTCATCGGCATGTTCGTGGTGCTGTTCGGCATCGTCTATCTGAAGTCCCGCAAGGAACCGATGGAGAAACACTATTATGATGTCGACTACCGGTACAACGGATTCAAAAACGAAGTAAAGGATAATACCAAAGAAATCACAAAAGAAGAATTCTACGGGAAAAAGAAAGAATAAATTCTTTCCGACCGGAACTGACAAAGGCCTGAATCAGGCCTTTTATTTCGTTTCAGAGAATCATATATAATATAGGCATATGATAGATTTACTGAAGGAGCAATCATGAGCCGCATCATCATCGGAGCCTATGCCCATGTCGATGGCGGCAAGACGACGCTTTCCGAAAGCATCCTGCACAAGTGCGGTGTTTTGAAAGAAAGCGGCAGAGTCGATCATGAGGATTCTTTTCTTGATTATCATTCTTTCGAACGACAGAAAGGCATCACGGTCTATGCCAAGGAAGCCCGTTTTTCTTATCATGGCAAGGATTTCATCTATGTCGATACGCCGGGGCACCTGGACTTTGTCGGGGAAGTCAACCGCAGCTATGCGATCCTGGATGCGGCGATCCTGATCATCGACGGAAGCGCTCCGATCCCTGCCGATACGATCCGCCGTTTCCGCTACCTGAAGAGTCTGGAGATCCCTCTGCTGATCTTTGTCAACAAGATGGATATCAGCCACCGAAGCCATGAAGAAATCCTTGACGAGATCCGTCAGGTTCTTTCACCGGATGCGATCGCATATCCGGAGATCGAGGAACATGTCGCTTTGGACAACGAGGAACTGCTGGATGCCTACCTGCAGAACGGATGTATCGATGATATCCATATTACTGCAGCATTGAAAGAAGGAAGCGTCTTCCCTGTCTTTTCCGGTTCGGCGCTTCATGAGGAAGGGATCGAAGAACTGCTGGATTTCATCTGCCGCTATATCGATCTTGCGGAAGCATCCGACCGTCTCAAAGCCTATATCTATAAAATCGATGAATATGCCCATATAAAAGTATTTTCCGGCACCTTAAGGAACCGCGACGTATTCGGAGAGCACAAGATCTCCAATATCGTCCAGTTCAATGGCAGCAAGACCGTTCAGGTACAGGAAGTGACGGGAAATGATCTCTGCGCCGTAAAGGGTTTGCAGGGTCTGAAAGCGGGAACCTACCTGCCTTCTCTCTTTTGCGAGGACAGCATCAAGGCGGAGGCGCTGACTTATCGGCTGCTCTGCGATCTCGATGCCAGCGAACTGTACCGCAGGATCTCTTCTCTCAATGAAGAATTTCCGGAACTCCATATCGAATTGAAGGACTCCGTTTATCTGGATCTTTCCGGCGAACTGCAGAAAGAATTCATCCGTCAGCTGATCAAGGAACGTTTCTCCCTTGACGTCGACTATTCCCAAGCCCTGATCGCCTACAGGGAAAGTATCGAAGAGGAAGTCTATGGCGTAGGTCATTACGAACCCCTGCGTCATTATGCCGAGGTCCTGGTCGTCCTTAGACCCTATGCCGGCTATCACATCAAAGCCAGAAAAGATTTTTCCGTCCTGATGGATTATCTGGAACACTACCGTCCTTGCGGCCTTCTGACCGATTCTCCTCTGGATCACATCGAAATCGAGATCCTCGATATCCGCACCCACCTCAAACATACCGAGGGCGGCGATCTCGTACAGGCGCTCAACCGGGCGATCCGCCAGGCGCTCACAAAAGCCAAAAGCCTGCTGCTGGAACCATACTACCTGTTATCGCTGAATGCGGAAGCCAAGACGCTGAACGGCATCATTTCCGAACTCTCAGCCTGCCGCTATGTCTTCGATATCGAAGAAAACATGGTCATGGCCAAGATCCCAAAGGCAGATTACAATAATCTCATTCTGTCTTTACGCAACCGCTTCCGTGACGATTTTTCCCACAGTATCGAGGGCAGTTTCTATGACCGCTGCCGCAACGAAGAAGAGATCATCAAGGCGATCGCCTACGACTATCGCAGCGATGTCTCCAAACCGACCGGATCGATCTTTACCAGAAACGGGGCAGGTACCTATATCGCTCCGGAAGAGGTCGAAGAAAACATGCATCTCAATCTGAAGAACTACTTTTCCGATTATAAACCGGTAGAAAAACACAGACCGCGCACGATCAACGAAGAAGAACTGAAACGGGTCTGGAATTCCTTATACAAGCCCCGTCCGCGCTACGTCGAGAAGCACAGCGCTTCAGAGACCGAAAACCGCAAGGAACGCATCGACAGCAGGGAACTGCTCTACATGGTGGATGGCTACAATGTCCTGCATGCCCTCGATGATGCGCCTCTGGATAACCTGACCATGGGACGGGAGAAAGTCATCGATCTGGCCTGCGATTTTGCCGGATATGTCTCTGCTTCTCTGGTGCTGATTTTCGATGCCTACCTGCAGGACAGTGCAAGGGCGTCTGTTTCCCAGCGCGACAACATCACGGTCGTCTATACCAGAAACGGGCAGACTGCCGACATGTATATCGAAGAGAAGGCCAGGGAACTGGGCGACAGATACCGCATCATCGTCGTCACCTCCGACAACCTGGAACAGCTCTCCGTTTTCTCCGCAGGCGCTTCCCGTCTTTCCAGCAGGGAGTTCCTTGCCCGCTACAACAATATGCGCAAATACATGAATCATAGCGAACGTGTCTTCAACCGTCCGTTGGAAGAACTCCGTAAACTGCTCGAGATCTGAAACATGAAAGCAAAACTACGCTCCACATCCGGCAACATCTCGACGATGTTCCTGTCGACAGCGATCGCCATGATCGTCACCGAAATCACCGGCGTCATCACCGTTCTGATCGATGGCATCATTTCCAGCCGTTTTCTTGGCGTCGAAGTCTATTCCGGCATTTCGCTGCTTAAGCCTTTCTCCGGCATCGTCTCAGTCTTTACCAGCCTGATCGCTACCGGCTGCAATATCGTCTGTTCCCGTCTGATCGGCCTGGGAAAAAAGGAAGAAACGAACCGGGTGTTCAATCTTTCCGTCCTGATGGGGGTCCTGCTGGCAGGACTGCTGACTGCCGCCTGTCTGTTCATTCCGACGACGCTTCTGCATCTTTGCGGCGTTTCCCTGAACAAGTATCCCGAACTGAACCCATATCTATTTGCCTATCTGCATGGATACATGATCGGCATTCCTTTCATGATCCTGATCCAGATCATCAGTCCCGTTCTTGTCATGAACAACGGGAAACGACTTTTTACGGTATCTTCGCTTGTTCTATGTATCACCGATATCCTAAGCAACCTTCTCAATATCTTCGTCTTTCATGGCGGAGCGTTCGGCATCGGCATCGCTTCTTCGCTTTCCTATCTCACTCAATTTCTGATCCTGCTCCCTTGCTTCCTAAGAAAAGACAGCTTCTTCCGTCTTTCTCCGAAAGCGATCGGTTTCCATCAGCTGAAAGATATCGTCAGATACGGATCTCCGGCGCTGATCAAACGTACTGCCGGTACGCTGCGTGATATCCTGATCAACTACATCAACATCACGATCGCCTTCTCTTCGGCAGCCATCGCCGCCAGAGGCATACAGAACGATCTGCTCGTATTCTTCTTCTGCGTTCCTTCCGGTCTGGGCAGGACTCTGATCACGATGACCGGAATCTATCATGGCGCCAATGATCTGCAGGGACTGAAACGGCTGTATTCCTATGCCATTCGACTGGCCGTAACGATCGCAGGAAGCATCGCTGCTGTCGTGTTTGCGTTCGCTCCTTCGCTGGTCGGACTCTACACCGGCGAGCCCGAAGTCCTCTCTCTTGCGGTCTTTTCGATCCGCTGCATGTCTGTAGCTCTGGTCTTCGATACGATTGCCGTGCTCATCCAGCACTTCCTGCAAGGGATCGGCGACCTCAGACGGGCCAACCTGCTGAGCTTTTTTGAACGTTTCATCGTTCCCGTATCATGCGCCATTCTGTTAAGCATGGCCTACGGTTCCAAAGGTCTGCTTTCTTCCGTCGCCCTAAGCAAGCTTATATTGCTGCTGCTGATCTTCCTGGCCAACTTCCTGTACTACAAAAAACTTCCACGTACCTGGAAGCAACTGATGTTTCTGCCGGATGAATTCGGCGGATCGCCCACGGATAATCTCTATGTCCGGATCGGCAATGTCGATGACGCGATAAAAGCAAGCGCCATGACGCAACAGTTCATTCTCAATCATCAGATCGACCGCAAGAAAGCGATGCTGACAGGCCTCTTCGTGGAAGAGATGGCGATGAATGTCCTGGACCACGCAAAGAAAAAGAAAACCGATGACATCGTCATCGATTTCCGTCTGCTGATCAGCGATACGGCGATCTGCTTCAGCATGACGGACCTGGGCGATCTCTTCGACCCGACTTCCTTCTACGAGCTTCACCGCTACGATTCCCCCGAGGAACACATCGGTATCCGCATGGTGATGAACACTGCAAAGGAAGTCCGTTATTTCAGCACTTTCAGCAGCAACAATCTCATCGTATCGATCGATCGCTGACCGTTCATATCTTTTTCATCATCACTTAAAAAGAAGGGTTCATCCTTCTTTTTCCTGGTTTAGGCATTGCCTGTCATAGGCGATCAGGAACGGATACCATACCGCTGCCGTGATCAACATCAGTGCGAGTACCAGGATCACGCCCCGGAAGTCGTAGTTCGTCATGAACGGAAGCAGGGGCTGCGGTACGTACCAAAGCAGGAAAGAACGGTAAGGGATCGTTACCAGACCGGCTTTCATGACCAGATAGGTAATGACCGATGACAGGATGGCGTTGATCCACATCGGGATCATCAGCAGAGGATTGAAGACGATTGCGCCATAGACGATCGGTTCATTGATGTTGAAGAGCGATGGAATGATACAGGTCTTGCCCAGCGATTTCAGCTTGGCCGACCGGCACAAGAAGAACAGGATGCAAAGCGTCAGGGTGCAGCCCGTTCCGCCGATCATCGTCCAGCCGCTGATCGTTTCCACCGTCATCACCAGTTCCGGTCTTCCTCCGGCAGCGACAGCCGCAGCGTTTCTTGCCAGGGCATCGAGTCCGACCGTGTAATAGACCGGATTCAGCAGCCAGGGCGAAATGCCGAACGAATAGAAGAACGACATCAGAAAGACCAGCAGGGTCATGCCGAAGCAGCTCTGGATGATACGGATCAACGGCGATACCAGAATTGAAATGATATTGTAGATGTCGAGATGCAGCACGTTCGATAAGACGAATACCGTGACCATGACGGTCATGATCGGAGCCATCGAATCGAAACTATTGACCAGGAAGTCAGGCATTCTGCTGTCTTTGGAAAAGATGCTGTTCGAGGAAAACAGTTTCATGACGAAAGCCGTGAACAGACCTGCGGCGATCGCCACAAACATTCCGCTGGCGCTGACTCTCGATGCTTCTATGATGAAGTTCCCTTCTTTGAAAGAAGCTCCGCTCATTGCCAGAAACGAAGCGGCTCCCATAAAGCCGGCCTGTCTGGAATACTTCGGCAACTCCAGCTTTTCCAGCACGATCGTCGGCAGCAGATAGGCGACCATCAGGGAACTCAACCCCATCGTAAAACTGCTGAGATAAGAGAAATCGGGAAAGTTTTCGATATATTCATTTGCAATGGATATGATCGTAACGAACGAACTGATGATCATGACCGGTATGGCTGAGACCATCGTTTCCTGAACGGAAGCGATCCAGGGGTTTTCCGCAAAGCGCTGCGCTTTGGGACCGAATACCTCCGTCATCCAACTGATTATCTTTTTCATAGTGTGCTCCTTTGTGGGTTTTGTGCAAGTGATTTGCCGCTATTCTCCAAACAGTTCGACTTCGTACCAGTTGCCGTGATCCGCGACCCAGCGATCGGTACCGATCCTGTACCAGGTATAGTCTTCGGCTTCCGTCACTTCATAGACGAACTGCATGAAGTAGAAATCATTTCCTTCACTTCCTTCATTTCTTAACACATCGACGACTTTTGCGGAAGTGCTCGGCTTTTCCCGGACGTTGATATCATCGAAGCGCGGAGTGATCACGCCGATGATCTTGTGCGCTTTTTCCGTTTCCTCTTCTGCCGCAACCGCTTCCGAATCACGCTCCATCTGTTTCGGAACGTGTTCCGCTAGAGCTGAGATCGCTGCATAAGCCATCTGCGGATCGCTGCTTCCGTAACAGGTCTCCATCGTAACCTTCGTGCCCTTTGCCAAAGTGTTCTTCAGATCCAGGATCCCGAAGCGATCCTTCAGCCCGACATAGACCTTTCCTTCATACATCGTCGAAACATCATCCCAGATGAAGTCCGTTACAAGTTCACCCTTTTCATCGATGTATGCCCATTTCCCGTCTTTTCTGACAGCTGCATACCCTTCGACAAACGGCAGGACTTCTTCATAATCGAAATCGGTGATGTATCTCTGTTCATCTATACTGTAGAATGCATATCGGATGGTCAATGCGACGCCATCCCTCGCGCGGTTCTCCACCATCAGAAAGCCATTTGTGAAATCGATCTCTTCGCTCTCCTCCGTATTGTCGAAAACAGACAGCCTGTTTCCTTTCCCGTCGTAGATCGCCATGTCATACACTTCCCCTGCAAGGATCTTTCCGTCAAAGACCGGAACGGCAGCCCGATGGCCGAACAGATCGTCGGCCGTCGCCTTGCGGTACTCCAGATCTTTTTCGATATCGACTTCTCCATTGAACAGCAGTTTGTATCCGTGAGTCAGGATATCGCGATCGATATCATGATAGTCAATCAGCGTACTGTACAGGACTCCTTTATACTCGAACAAGCCGAGATCGCCTCCGGAAAGATCGCTGAGTATGTTGCGTTCTACCGTGCCGATGAAATCTCCGCTGTAGATCTCGGACATATTGTGATCCAGATATCTTTTTTCGAATCCGGATCCCATCCCGTAATGTACATCGTATCCTTCGTTTAGAAGATTGCCGTCGTAGTCATAGATGTTTCCGTCAGCCCCGGCGATGGCGTTAGCGGTATAAACAGGCGCACCGATGTATTCCGCCTTATCGATGAGAAAAGGCCCTTTTCCTGCCATGTAATCCCATTCCTGCGGATGACCGGTATGTTCCAGGACAGGATAGCCTAACGGCGCTTCCGCTTTCAGCATATTCACCGATTCCATGACCATGGACGGTTCCACGATCCATTCGACTTCCGTGCGGAACGGTACGCCGATCGTTTCGTTTTTGTTATGGTGGTTTATGATCGCTTCGGCATCGTACTCTTCGGTTCTGGTGCACGCGCACGCGCATAGCAGTATCAGCAGGATGTATATGACTTTCTTCATGTTTCGGATCTCCTTTATGTATATCAGCGGATCATCATTCAATGTCACTATCATTATAAATGAAGATACGGGTTCTTCAAAAAAAGAGAAGCCTTTCGGTTTCTCTTTCATATCATCGTTTAACGATTGTTATTATTTCTTCTTATTCAAAAGGATTCCAGCCAGGCAGATGCCTAACAGACTGATGCAATCCGTCATAGAGAACGCTATGCCGTCAACGCCGGTCATTGGAATGGCAACCGTAGGTGCAGGTGTCGGTTTTGCCGGTTCCGGTTTGACTTCACAGGCGTTTACCTTACCCTTGACAAGAACAAGGACTCCGGTATCAGTTCGCATATAATCTATGACCGTTCCGCCTTTGACACTGAAATTGAGTTCCTCGGCAAAAACATATACAATCGAGTCCACAGGGGTATCCGCCGTTCCAGCACCAGGGTCGCTGGCTTCAGGAATCAAGAAACCGACAAACGCATAGAAGTCATCCCCTCCATTGTAAGTGCCTTCGAAAGGACTGACACTGTTCAATGCTTCTGTCTCCTTGACCCACAGAGCAAGACTTCCATCGTCAAATTCGGGAAAAACATACTTCGCGTCCTGAGGGACTTTTTATAACCGGTGTCGGGGTCTGTTTCGTATTATCGTCATTCCGGACGACGGCGATCTTGTCGCCGCAGTTTGGCGGAACGATCGTGAAAGAAACATCTGTTATCTCGACTTCCTGAACGACCGGATCTCTCCATTTTGCATAGAGAGTGACTTCGGCGCCATCTGTCTTGGTCAGATTCTTCACGTTTTTGGCTTCATCATCATAAGAATCACCGGTTCCGTCATTCTTGGTATTCCAACCGTCAAATATTTTAGTAGCATGGGTCATTGTAGATTTAGGCAATGCAGCCTCGACATCGTATTTTGCATCGATCGGATCCATGTAACCAGAACCGCCGTTGGGATCAAATATGATTGTGTAATCGATCGGCTGATATTCAACAACAAAATCTGCGGAAGCGGTAGGATTTCCGCTGATTCTGATATATCCGTTAGGGTAAGTATTAGGGAATTGTCCTGCCTCATAATACGATACGCTCCAGTTGTCTCCGGCATCTGTATCGTAATTATTTACAAGCGTAATGGCTCGACCGTCTCTTTTGACTATCGGCGTTTTTGTATAGCCGTCAGATGGCTGCATAAAGCCCAATGTTACATAATCACCGGATCCGAAATAAACGGTTGCTTCAGGATCGGTTACCGTATGATCGTCGGAAGTTCCTTCATCGGACGATCTTGTTCCGTTGATGACTTTGATCGTTCCGACAAGCGGATCTTCATAAATAAGTTCAAATGTATAAGGGCGTTGCTGAGTGCCTTCTCCTGAAATGCATTTCACACCTCTGACGATCTCGTTTCCCGTAAAATCGTTATCATAAAACCAAAGCGACAGGGGACCGGATTGCTTTTTCAGATTCACAATCCATTCTGCCGGTTCTCCTGCTGTAAATGATCCAAGAGTGACTTCAAAGTTCCCATCTACTCGTACAGCGTTACCTTTCCCGTTAGAAAAATAACTAACGCTGCCAAAATTAATTATATCGCCGATATAATAAGTGGTCCCGACAGCAATATCTTTAGGTTCGTCATCTTCCGCCTTGACTGATGGCGTACCAGAAATGAACATACCTAGCACCAGTACCGCTACCAGTATTTTACTTATCTTCTTCAACCAATCCTTTTTCATAACACTACCCCTTGTTACTAACGAAAAAATAGGAAAGAATTCCTTTTATGCTTTTATTTATAATTATTAATAATAAAAGTATATATAAATACTACTATTTGCGAACTTACAATACCTGTATGATATCTGATTTCATTGTCGTTTTTGCGTTTCCCATCATTTATAATGGGCTTGTATGTCCGACAGAATCAAAGGAAACGGATTAAAAGACTTCTACATGCTCTGGCTGACCCAGAGCCTTTCCCAATTGGGTAGCAGCATCACCGCTTTTTCTCTGACCCTCTGGCTCTATGAGAAGACCGGTTCCGCTCTAAGCACCGCAGCTCTGGCCATCTGCACCTATCTGCCCTATGTCGTCATGAGCATCGTTGCCGGCGCTTTGACGGACCGCTTCAACAAGAAAAAGACGATGCTTTGCTGCGACCTGTTTGCGGCATTGTGTACGGTCGTTGTTTTCATTCTGTACCGCCGTGACCTTCTAACGGGTTGGCATCTCTATGCTTTGAACATCCTTTCCGGTCTGATGAATACCATTCAGCAGCCTGCTTCGGAAGTCGCTTATACTGTACTGACGCCAAAGGAACAGTATCAGAAAACCAGCGCCTTGCAGTATCTGTCTAGGTCCGTCATCTCCGTAGGAAGTCCTCTGGTCTCGTCTGTCCTCTATGGCCTAGCGGGGCTGGAAGGAGCGGTCGTCACGGATCTCGTCACCTTCATTCTAGCCTTTTCCGTGCTGCTTCTGTTCATCCGTATCCCTGAGCTTTCGATAGAAGATGATGAACACGGCAGTTTCATCGAACTCGCCAAAGAAGGCATCCTCTTTCTGAAAGAGAATCCGCTGATCTTAAATATCATGCTGTTTATGTCGGGCGTCAATCTGATCGCTTCAGCCTTCGATGCGGTCCTTCCTGCTTTGGTCATTCCAAACCCGAGAGGAGGAAATTCCGTCCTGGGTATCGTGACTTCCTGCGCAGGAATCGCGATGGTCATCGGCAGCGCGATCGCGACTGTCATGCCAAAGCCGAAAGACAGAGTCAAGGTCATTTATCTGACCATGCTGTTTTCATTGGGAACCGAGAATTTCTTTCTGGCTTTCTCTAGGAATCCCATCGTGTGGTGCATCGGTCAGGTTCTGGGATGGATCCTCGTCCCAATCATGAGTGCCAACGAAAACACCATCATGAAGAATGTGATCCCGGTCAAACTGATGGGAAGAGTCTATGCCTGCCGCAATACCTTCCAGTTTTTTACGATCCCGTTAGGCCTGTTTCTAGGCGGTTTCCTGACCGATGAATTCGCAGAACCCTTCATGGCGGCGAACGTTTCGAATGCCTTTCTGACGAAACTATTCGGGATCGGGAAAGGTTCCGGAGCCGCGCTGATGATGTTCGTGCTGGGCGTTGCCGGGATCGCGGTATGCCTGATCTTCGGCAGAAGACTGAACCGTTACCATTATTCCGATTTGTAATCAATCAAAAAACCCTGTCATCAGGGTTTTTATTTCATCATTCGATCTGTTTATGCGACAAAGTGATCGATTCTGCCTGTTTCGATCTCATCCAGCAGTTCCGTGAGCTTCTTTTTTGCGATCTCGATCATCAGGATATTCTTTTCATCCAAGGCTCTCTGCATCGCTTCCACGAGTTCTTCAATGTCTTTCCTATCTTCCGACAGAGACTCTTCATAGACTCTGTCTGCCCTGAGCATCACCAGCATGTTTTCTTCATCCTCGCGCGGATTGAATTTAAGGTATTCCAGCCGTTTCTGCCGGCTCTGCTTCTCGCTTTCGCTTTCTTCCTGTTCCTCGTCATGAATGACCGCCTGCTTGCTGACGCGGGTAGAAAGGACTTCGACCTGCACTTCCAGCAAGGCGTCGATGTCGTAGGTATAGGTCACTTCGATCGCTTCCTTGCCTTTCGGTCCCGGAGGCACTTCGACCGTCAGTTCGCCCAGAAGAAGATTGTTGGCGGCGATCCGGCTTTCTCCCTGCAGGATCTTGACCGTGACATATTCCTGATTGTCTTTCGCCGTATAGACGGTCTGCTTCCGGCTGACCGGGATGACGGTGTTGCGTTCGATGATCGGCAGATAGACACCGGGGATCTCGAACGATCCGTTGTCTCGGATGACCTCCGTTCCCAGAGTGAACGGACAGACATCGGTCAGGATGACTTCTTCGATCTGGGCGTCTCTTTCTTTCATCGCGCACTGCAAGGCGGCTCCTAGCACCACGGAGGTTTCCGGCTCGCCGATCGATACCGGCTCCATGCCGCAGATCTTTCTGACATAGTCCCTGATGATAGGCAGCCGGGTCGCTCCTCCCGTCAGCAGGATCTCATCGACATCGTCCAGACTGATCCTGGCATCGCTGAGCGCTTTCTCGATCGGTTTGCGAAGCTTTTCCAGCAACGGCTTGCAGTGCTGTTCATAATCGCTCAACCCGAAGCTTTCCGCATATTTCTTGCCATTGACCGTCGCACTGAACAAAGCGACATCGCTTTCGGAAAAACTGTATTTGCACAGTTCCGCCGCCTTCAGGATGAACCTCAGATCGCGGAAACCGATCGCTTCCTGATCCAGTCCCGTCCGTTCCATGAACATCTCGAACAGGACCTGCGTAAAGTCTTCTCCGCCCAGGAAGTTGTCTCCGGCGATCGCATAGACCTCCATGATGTTCCGGTAGTATTCCAGGACCGTCACGTCAAACGTTCCTCCGCCCAGGTCAAGAACCAGACAGCGTTCACTCTTCTCTTTCTCGCCGACACCGTAGGCGATCGCTGAAGCGGTCGGTTCGTTGATGATGCGGCTGACCTTCAGACCGGCCAGTTCCCCTGCCTTGATGGTCGCTTTCCGCTGCTTGTCGTTGAAATAAGCGGGAACCGAGATGATCGCTTCCTCCACCTTTTCCCCGAGATATTCCTCGGCATCTTCCTTCAAGGAACGAAGCACGAAAGAAGACAGCTCTTCCGCGCTGAAACTGCGGCCTGCCAGATCGAAACGCTTCGAAGTGCCCATGGCCCGCTTGAAAACGGATGCCGTTCTTTCCGGGTAAAGGATGCCGTATTCTTTCGCTGTCTCGCCTACCAGGATATGATCGTTCTCATCGATGCTGACGATCGAGGGTGTGATCTTCTTTCCCAGACGGTTGGCGATGATCTGGACCTTTCCGTCCTTGAAACAGGCCGCCAGCGAGTTTGTCGTTCCCAGATCGATCCCTATCAGCATTTCCTGTTTCCTTTCCTGCTTAATCGATACATAGCCACTGCGAAGTCTTCTTCATCCGGCCATCTTTCGTGTCCCTGCCGCGCCAGCTGAAGCGCTTTTTCTTCATCGCCGAAGATCTCTGTCGCCTCCATTTCAAACGCATCCAGATCCTTGCAGCCGCCATAGGCGCAGAAATCGCAAAGCGGCATCTTCCGGATTTTTTCCGCCAGCTCTTCCGCTTCTTTCTTTCTGCCCAGCAGCGTCAGCACCCGGTATTTCCTGGTCTGATACAAAGTCGTACTCATAGAGTATTCTTTCAGCTGTTTCTCCAGTTCATCCAGAGCCATTTGCGCATACCTGCGCTGCTTCTCTTCGTCCTTCTGATGGAAGGCACAGTAAGCCAGATGCCCCGCTACCTGCGACAGATCGCTTTCAAATCCACATTCCTTCGGATCCAGCCATTTGTTCAGGTACTTTTCTTCTTTTTTGTAATCTTCTTCCGCCATGGACAGAAGATGACACAGAACCAGACAACGGAACGCATCGATCTTTCCGCTGTGCGTCTCCATGATCTGCCAAGCCTTCTTTATATTTCCCTTAAGGATGCTGAGAGTTGCAAGCGCTTCGTAATACTCTCCGTCCCATTTCCAGCCCCACAGCATTTTCTCCGCTTCCTGGTATCTGCCAAACTGCAGATAGATATCGAAGATCATCTTCTTTGCCGGATAGTTGTACTTCTTGCCGATGGTCTTCAGCACCTCAATCGCTTCATCCGCTCTCTTCATCCTGCGCAGGATGCGGACCTTCTTCAGATAATAACGCGACACATCATCCTTGCGGTCTTTCACCAGTTCAAGAAGCTTGTCTGCGTTCATCAGTGCCTGATCGAGATCGTTCTTCATCGCATAGACCTCGCTTAAGCGCAGATACGGATCGATCGAATCCGGCTCCTTCTCTTCCAGGATACGGAACTGCCGCTCCGCCTCATCGAGATGACCCATATACATCTCGCACATGCCGATATAGAAATGCGCACCGGCATCGTAATCTTTTTCCAGGGCTTTCAGATAATGATCCCTGCTTTCTTTTGCCTTATGTTCCAGATCCTGATAATACAGGTAACCGATCTGGGAATCGACATAACCGCTGTGGTTCTCTTCCTTCTCCAGATCGAGATAGATCTTCAAAGACGCTTCATACTGCTTGTCTTTCATCAGAAGCCATCCCTTGTATTCCAAAAGATCCTTATTGGTAGGACGGCAAGAGAGACCCTTTTCGCAGAGCTCCATCATCTTGTCGCGGTCTTCCTTCTTATTGCCATCCAGGATTTCTCCTTCCAGACACAGGAGACGGTAACAGAGGTCGTCGCTGAATTCATAGCTGCCTTCCTGACCTTCCATCTTCTTTAACGCCTGCCGATAAGTTTCCCTGATCTGTTCCTTGTCCTCGCCTTTTCTCTCCGCAAGCAGTCCCTTGACATAAAGAACGGACGCGTCTTCCTGCAAGCCGCAGGAATCCAGATATTCCAGAATCTTTTCCGCTTCCTCGAACGCGTTGTTTCTGATCAGTATCCGCAGTTTCAGGATAAAGAAACCGAGATCGGAACCATCCATCTCGATCGCCCTGCTGATGGCATCGTAAGCTTCCTGATCGCTGTGCCGGTAGAAATAGGCATATGCCAGCAGATTGTATCCATATACGGAATCCGCTTTCTCTCTGACCAGCCGTTCGGCATACTCCTGCGCTTTTTCATAGTCCTCTTTCATGAAAGAAGACTGCGTCATGGAAACAAGGATCTCCGCCTTGTTTTCGGAAACCTCCAGCGCCTTGCCATAGGCTTCCATCATGGCATCATCCTGCTTCAGCATCTGATAGAAGTAAGCCATCCGTCCGTACATCTCGCCTTTGCGTTTCTTGCGGCTGATATTCTTCTCGCTGTCTTCCGGCAGATCGTCGATCGCTTCGACAAGCTTCTGCAGCGCTTCGATCCCTTTCTCGTAATCTTCGGTATAATACGTGATCGTCGCCAGCATGTTGTAGTAGTCGAATGCGGGCGTCTTTTCTTTGTCGAACGTTTCAAAAAGCGCGATCCCTTCATCGTTCTTGTCGTTCTCCAGATACGCCCAGAACAGATCGATCCTGGCCTGTACGTCATCGGGATCTTTTTTCAAGGTCTCCAGTTTCCTGGAGATGATGAAAGGACTGATCTTCTTCCTTCTTTCATTCAGATCGTAGAGCACCCGGTTGTCTCCGTTCGCCAGCGACATCATGGCGTTGATCTCTTTCATGGCTTCATCGTATTTCTCTTGCGCTTCCAGCACATCGGCATAGAAGCTGCCGAGTCGGATCTCGTTCTTGTGACGTTCCTTCTGTATCTCGCACAAGGCTTCCGCTTTTCCATATTCGCCGGCGTTATAGTATTCTCTTCCCAGCAGCAAAGCGATATTTAAATCATCTTCATAGCGTTCCGCGATCTGCTCCAGCTCCTTCAAGTAACCGGGGTCTTCGAAACGGATCTTCCAGCTGCAGATCATGGCATCGCCATACGGATGGCTCTCCTTCATGCCTTGCAGCTTTTCGATGCTTTCTCTGGCTTCTTCTTCCATCCGGATCTGCAGATAGGTATCCAGGTATTTCTCGCATTCTTCTCCGTCCTTTCCCGGCTGGAAAAGCGTCATCGGCAGGATATCCGGATAGAGGATCCCGTTGATGATGATACGGTCGATAAAGTCTCGCGGATAATTCTGATAAAGATCTTCCTTTCGTTCCACGAAAGAGAAGTGCCTGTCCATGCAAAGCCAGACATCATGACCGATAAAGAAATGATCCATCAGAAAACGCAGCAGTTCTTCTTCGATCCGCATATGACCCGAAACGCTCGCGCAGATCTCCCGGGAGAACAGTTCCTCCCAGCATTCCGTTTCCCTGCGTTTCGAGAAATCCGCATAAAGATCCTGAAGATCCTTCAGCCACTGTTCGACTTCTTTGTTGTCTCCTTGTATCGTTTCAGGCGTTCTGGCATAAGCCAGCGCCTCCTCATAAGCGTTTCTGAGTTCCTTGAACTCTTCCGGCTTGTCCTCGGGATTGGTAATAGAAAGCCTGTCGCGATACGCCTGCGTGACCGCTCTTTCGTCTTTCGTCTTTTCGATCCCCAGGATCTCCCAGATTCTGTTTTCTACTTTATCCATACCATTCCATTATAAAACAGCTTTCCCATAAAGAAAAAAGGATGCTTGCACATCCCTTGATCATCGCTGACTCTACAGCCTTTCCCAATCCTGCCGCAGCTCTTTCAGATAAACCGCGACATATGCCGGATCGGCGAATTCCTGCAGGACATAGCCTTCTGCGCAGGTGACCGTTCCCTCTTCCGCCCGTTTCTGCACCTCTCTGATATATTCATCCAGAACCGGCAGATATGCTTTCTTCTCTTCTTCCGGGAACTTTTTCTTTTTCATCCATTTCTCCGCCAGCCTGTAACTATGTCGAAGCATGAACAGGACCGTCACATCATCCAGCCCCTTTGTCCTTAACGGATAATACAGAAATCGGTCGGCATCTTCATCGCTTCTGTCGCTTTTCAGGAAATGCACGGCATTCGCATACGAGCCAAGCGCTTCCTTTCCATGCCGTTCCTGCCGGAAGAATTCATCCAGATACTCTCTGCGCCATTCTTCTTCCTTTTCTTTAGGAACCCGGTAGCTTCGATACTCGTCTCCATCGCCATCGAGATCCATATAATACTGGTTTCCGTAATAATAAAGAAACAGCTCTTTTGCCCGTTCCATGCCGACTTTTCTATCCGTTTCCAAAAAATCCTGTGTTATTTGATATCGATCTGTACCGTCCCATCGGTTTGACCGACCGTCGTCAGCTGCAGGACATATCTGCCGACATCCAGCGATACTTCCAGCGTTTCGCCCGGACCGACTTCGGCCGTTTCAAGGATGGCTCCGGCTACGTATTCATCCACTTCATCTCCTGTCGAAACATCGATGGCTTCGCAGAAATCGATCTTCAGTTTCCCTTTGTTTAAAGAAGACTCGACTTGAACCGTGTTTCCATTCGATACATACATCGCCGATAATTCTGCAAAGGTTCCATCTTCCACGTCGTTGATCTTGATCTTGGCGTTTTTGGAAGACGAAGTGATGTCAAACTTAGCTGCGCCGCAGCCGCTCAGCAGCAATGCGATCAACGAAAACACGATAGCGATTTTTCTGGTTTTATTCATAACGACCCTCTCTTTCTATGTATATATCTATTATAGACATCATTGTTGCGATCCGCCATCGCTGTCATAAGTCAGACCGAAACCCTTCTTCAGCCAAGGCGTTCCGTTTTCTATCTGCCTGATCGTCGCATACCAGGGGCTTGGCAGCTTTCCTTTGAAGTCAGATCCTCCGCACAGCACGTCTGCGATGCCCTGGCCTTCGGAACCGGGCAGATAGCACATAACGACCGCATCCCAGTCGTTGACATGATCGCCGATAAAGACGTTCCTGCCTGCAACGATGCAGGTCACGACGGGCTTGCCGCTGTCCTTCGCTCTTTGAATGGAGACCTCGTTCCCGGACAAGCCGAATTCCCCGCAGATATCGAGATCGACGGCATCCCCGTTCCATTCCGCATATGCTTTCTCGCCTATCGCCAGAACGATGACATCCGCATCTTCCGGGTCGTTGACGATGCTGATCCCGTAATCCAGCGCTTTCTGTTCGAAGCCTTCCCTGATCGAGGTCACGCCCGGGATATCGGACAGACCGCTCTGGTTCCAGTCCATCGTCCAGCCTCCGCATTGCGCGACATCGTTATCCGCGGCAGGACCCATGATATAGATTTTACTGTTTTCTTTCAAAGGAAGAACGTCATTCTGATTTCTGATCAGCACCAGACTTTCTTCTACAGCTGTTTCTGCAACATCCCGGTATTCTTTCGTACCGGTTTCCTGCTGTATCGTCTCCATCGTTTCGCATAACGGATCTGCGATGATTCCTGTATCCTTTTTGACTTGAACGATCCTTCTGACGGCATCGTCGATCCGTTCTTTTGCGATATCGCCGTTCTGTACCGCTTCGACGATGATCGAAGCTGCTTCGTTGTAGCGGTCGACCTCCATCAGCATATCGATCCCCGCATTGATCGCGGTAACGATCTGCTCATAATAAGAAGGTTTCGACGTATTCTGTACCGAATTCCAGTCGCTTATGATAAAGCCTTCAAAACCCATCTCGTTCTTCAGCAGATCGATATACTTTTTGTTCTCATGCATCTTGACGCCGTTCAATGAGGAATGACTGATCATGATAGTCCTGACGCCGGCATCGACCTGCGCCTGATAGACGGAAAGCAGTTCGCTGATCTCTTCCTCGTTGAGAACCGCATCCCCCCGGTCGATCAGGTTGGTTCCTTCTCCTGTCCCGTAGGTGACATTCCCGTCTCCGACAAAGTGCTTGGCACACGCGATGATCCCGCCATCCTGCAGCCCTTTCGTATAAGCGACGCTCAGTCGTTTTATCGTTTCAAGATCCGAACCGTAGCTTTCATAGGTCCTGCCCCAGCGGGGATCATCAGACTGGGCGATGCAAGGCGCGAAATTCCACAGCATGTGGCATAATTTGGCTTCATCCGCGGTGATTTGTCCGATCCGATACATGAGTTCTTCGTCATTGGCGGCGCCAAGGCCGATGTTGTGGGGGAAGATCACCGTACCGGTCGCATAGTTGACGCCATGGACATCGTCCTGTCCATAGACGAAAGGAATACCCGCTTGAGAGCTTACCGCCATCTTCTGGAAGCGGCCGACATAGTCCTGCCATTCCTTGAAGTCGTAATAAAAATTACGGGAAAGGACGCTGCCGTAGCAGTTCTTTTTCATCTCTTTGGGATCCGTATTGTAGCAGGCGGGCTGCACCATCTGCATGGCTTTCTGTTCCAGCGTAAGTGAGGATACGATCTCCTCTGCACTCATCTTTGCATACTGCAGATATTTATATTCCGTCTTTGGAGCGCAAGATGCAAGGAACAGACAGAACAGGGCAGACAGAAGCGTTTTCGTTAATGATTTGTGCATGTTTATGGGTACCTCATTTCATATTCAAAGAAAGAAGATCCTTCCGATCCCGTGAAAGGATCATCGCATAGTGCGTCGTCAGTTCGTTTCCCGGGTCGATTCCGAAACGGTTTTCGATATCGTAGCGGAACCACGGAAGGATATAGCGATAAAGCAGGATGGGCCGGTAGTTGCCTTCCGGATCCAGCAGCTGCATCAGTTCTTCTTCGGTATAGGAAAAATAGTTCTCGGCACATTCCCTTTCCCAGTTTTCCGTGTAGCCATACTTCATCAGCAGGTGGATCAGATTTTTTCGTAAAGAGATCGTTCCCCAGCAGGTTTCGAAGTCGCGGATCTGCCATTCCGGCAGGATGCTTCGGACACGTTCTTCGGCTTCTTTGGAAACGGCGGCATCGGGATCCTCGCTGCAGTACATCATGTCGCGTATCGCCAGATACTGCGGCGAAACGGCGGAAACGAAAGAACGGAACGCTTCCGGATCATGACCGTAGTGGAAGATTTCATGAAATACGGAAGAATAGTTGATGGCGATCTTAGAAGAAGGAATCTCCAGTTTCCGGATCTGTTCCTGCACTTCATTGATCTGCGTGAAGTACCACGCGTTCCCGGTGTTCTTTCTCCGTGCCGCTTCAATCATGGAAGGATCGATATCATAGCCGATGAACAGCATTTCGGGGAACAGTCCATGCAGAAAACGGATCAGCGAGCCATCCGCGCAGCCGTAGTCGATCAGCAGTTCAGTGCCGGGGATCTTGTCCATGAAAAAAGCTTTGTCCCACATGGAACGGCGCATCCTGTCGTTATATACGCTGTAATCTTCGATCTCCGGCATGTTTATTCTCCTTTGTTCCTGTTTTCTTCGAAATACAGGATATATGTCATATCTTCCTGTTCCTCGCCATGAACGGTAATGGAAACCCCGTCCGTTTCCCACGCGACATCGAAACTGGTTTCATCAGGCCATTTTCCATCGTTATGCAAAGTTATATCCGCACGATCGACAGTCTTGCCGTTCCTGCTTAAAACGAACCTGCAGTTACCTGGACCGAAAGGAAAGCCGGGCGTTCCGACCTGATAGATCGTCAGCCGGTAGTCATCTTTCCGACTCGTTTCTATTTCCGTTGTTTTGTATTCCGTTTCATAGATCAGATATCCTGTTCCAGCCAGAAACACCAGTGCGATACTCCGCAGAACAGTAAGAACGATTTTTCTTTTTTTCATGTTGATGACCTGCCTATGGGATCTTGCAAAAACGCTTTCTCTGACGAGAACAAGCAGGATCAGCAAGATGATTGCGGCAAGAGTCAGCAGCGTTTTCATAGGATCAGTCAGCCGTTCCGCACAAGGCTTTTATTCTGTTTTTTATTTTAGCAATATCATTTCTTTGTGTCACGTTCTTCCCCGGCCTGAAAGATCAGAAGCTTCTGTTTGAATATATAATATACATTTCTGATATCCGATCGGCTGTTATTTATGAACGATCGATGATAGATCCCGTACCTCAGGTTTTTTATCTGCGTCGTATCATAGCGCTATCTTCTTTGCATCAAACTGATAATCAATAAATTATGCTTTTTTACCGTATCATATGCTGATTTTTGACTAATGTATGGTGGAGGCCTCCGATAAGATGTAGGTGTCAGGAGGCACAAACCATGAAAAAGACAAACAGAAAAAGAATATTGAAATCATTACTGAGCATATTGTGTGCAGTCATGCTGCTGGTTGGCGTTGGAGCTCATAGCGTATACGCGGACGAGGAAGTTCCCGTCCAGCCCAATGTCGAAGGCATGAGCGTAGACGAAGCTAACGCGCTGATCGACGAATACAACGAAAAAGTCGATGCGTACAACGAAGCGGTCGATGTCGCGTACGAGGCAGAGATCGAGGAGGTCGAAGCCCACAATGCGGCGGAAGACCAGAAGGTCGAAGAAAACCAGAAAGAACTGGAAGCCTACAACGCGGCACAGGAAAAAATCGAGAAGCACGAGGACAAAGGCATCACGACCGACAGGACCTCGGATCCCGATGAACTCCCGGAGGACTACACGGTCACCGTGGAAACTCAAGAGGCCAAGACCATCAAGGTCGAGGAAGCCGAAGTAAAAGCGGGCAAGACGGTCAAAGTCATGAACGTCCACCTGTTCTTCGACGAGGGCTGCGGCTCCACCGTTTCGATCAACGATCTCTCCAATCTGAAATCGGACGAAGACGTTAACGAACATCTGGCTCTGGCGGAATGGGAAACGGTCGAAGTCGACGAGAACGACATCGTCACAGTCATCTCTGAAGCCGAGTCCATGGGTTACAAGAGCGCTTCCTTCTACAAGTGGATCGAAGGCTACACCAATGGCTTCTGGATGCCGAGCTACTCCGTCTTCGGATCGACGGCGGTCGACAGCTACAGCACCTGGTACAAGGGAGCTGCGCAAGTCGCTTCCTACGACATGGGAACGACCGACGGAAGAGATCCGGTAGACATGTTCAGCCTCTATGCCTACACTTTCTATCGCACAGGCGCTGAACCGGCTTATGTCGAAGAATATACGCCGGACTACAAGGAGACTCCTCAGGCTCCGGAACATCTGAACAAGATGGACCACATCGAGGCAAAGGAACCTGCTGAAAAAGAAGAAGAACCGGAAAAGAAGGACACGGTCATCGTCGTCCCTGCACCGGAAAACAACGATCCGAGCGGAAACGATCCGATCGTTAACGAACCTGCAGCTGCTCCGGAAACAAAGAAACAGGAAACAGTCCCTGCGAAAACCGAAGAGGCTGTCGTAGAGATCCCTGAAGAGATCGTACCTCAGGTCGATGATACGGAAGAATTCATCGACGAACCTGTACCGATGGCCGCGCCTGCTGCAGAAGCTCACTGGGCTCTGCTGAACCTGATCGCCATGATCGCTACCGCGCTGGTCGCTCTGCTCGCAATCCTTGGCATCTTCAAAAAGAATGACGAGGATAAGGAAGAAGAGGAAATGAAAGCAGTAGAAGAGAAAGAAGAAGAAAAGGAAGAAAGAGGAAGAGGAAAGATTCTTACCGCGATTCCTGCCCTGCTCTCTATCATCGCCTTCCTGCTTACAGAGGACATGAGACTGAAGATGGCTCTTATCGACAGATGGACGCTTCTGATGGTCATCATCCTCATAGTCAACATCATCCTTGCCTTCCTCACCCGCAATCGCAAGAAGGAAGAAGAGGAAGAAGAAGAGAAAACGATGGTTCTGACCGAAGCTCGTGCTGTCCTTGAATGACAAAACGGTCTTAACTGACAGAAAAGATCTCTAAGGAGATCTTTTTTTATGACTGCTTCCAGAAGCATATGATGCATTTTCTATTCTTTCGGTAACCGAAATAGATTGACAGCAGATCCGTCATATGTTACATTTATTTCGGTAACCGTAATAAAGGAGGTACAGATCATGAGAGAACGAACGATCGAAGAAAAACTGTTTCATCAGCTGATGAGACTGGAACGGATGATGAAACGTCCGGAACATGATGAAAGAAGACCGGAAGAAGGCGAGGAAAGAAGAGGGCCCAATTTTGCCCACAGGCGTCCGCCTTTGGCCAGGGAGCATATCCTGTTTCTGATCTCTTCCTTTGAAGGAGGAGTACACCAGAAAGAACTCATCGAACGCATGCACGTCAATCCTTCCTCGATGTCCGAATTCATCGGCAAGCTGGAGGAAGACGGCTATCTGAAAAGAGAAGTCGATCCCGAAGACAAACGCGCGACCCTGCTGTCTTTGAGCGAACTGGGATACGCCAGGATCAGCGAACTGCAGGACGAAAGAAGCGACAGGCTGAATCAGCTCTTCGGCAATCTCAGCCAGGAGGAAAAAGAGCAGCTCTCGCTCCTTCTTGCGAAGATCCTTCCGGAAAGAAAATGCCATCGCCATCATTCGCACGAAGTCCAGGAAGAACAGTGATCTTTCTGCGATGACCGTGCGGTCATTATAAATCGGGCTTTGCCTCTATGTGCAAAGCCCTTTTATGTGCTTGCTTCAGATTTCCTCTTTTCGGATGACGGTGTTTCCAAGGCACAGAACCGATGTTATGATGGAAGCGTGGAGGTGCAGCCATGACTGAGAAAATCTATAAAGGAAACCTGATCAGCAGCATATCCTACGATGAGCTGAAGGTCATCAAAGACGCTTATCTCATCGTAAAGGACGGGATCATCGAAGAAGTATGCGAAACCCTGCCAGAAACCTATGCCGGAACGGCGGTTACGGACTACGGAGATCGTCTGATCATTCCCGCTTTTTCCGATCTGCATATGCACGCGCCTCAGTATGCCCAGCGCGGCATCGGTATGGACCGGCTACTGTTCGACTGGCTTAACGATTATACCTTCCCGCAGGAAGCCAACTTTAAAGACATCCATTATGCCGCTGGCATCTATGCCCGGCTGATCAGGGATTTCTTAAGACAAGGCAGCTTCCATCTCTCGCTGTTTACGACCATCCATTACGAAGCCTGCGATCTTCTGTATCGGATGCTGGAAGACAGCGGACTGTATGCCTATACCGGCCTGGTAAATATGGACAGAAACTCAGCCGATTACTACGTGGATGATACGGAAACATCTCTGAACAAGACCGAGCGTTTCCTTGCCGAACATTCGGGCAACGACAAAATCAAACCGATCCTGACGCCCCGTTTCGCCCCGACCTGTTCCCGGGAACTGATGGAAGGTCTGGGAAAGCTTGCAAAGAAATATGATGTCGGCGTACAGACCCACCTGGTGGAATCGAAAGCCGAAGCGGAATGGTCGAAGGAACTGTTTCCTGAATGCGCATCGGATGGCGAGATCTATGAGAAGTATGGCTTGCTTCAGGGAAGCGGGCCGAAGATATTCGCCCATGTGATCTTTCCGACCGAAACGGAAGAACGCATCCTGAAACAGTATAACGGCATCTGCGTGCATTGTCCGGATGCCACTTCCAATATCATTGCCGGCATCATGCCGGTCTCTGAAATGCACGACAAAGGTCTCAAGATCGCTCTGGGTTCCGATGTAGGAGGAGGACACTTCCTGGGAGTCTACCGCCAGGTCGCCAGAGCCGCACAGATCTCCAAGATGAAGAGTTTCTATGAAGAAGGCTACGAACCGGTCAAACTGAAGAACGCCTTCTATCTGGCAACCGCAGCCGCTTCCGCCGTCTTCCCAAAGACCGGCAGTCTGGAAAAGGGCTGTCGTTTCGATGCGCTGGTCATCGACAACATGCTGGACAAGGAATACGAACGGCCGTTAGAAGATGCGCTGGAACGGTTCTGCTACATCGGCGACGATCGGAACATCCATGCCCGCTTCATCGATGGAAAACCCATCGATCCGGAAGCGATCTACGACAGGCTGCTCGATCGGTACATGAAATAAACGAAAAATATCGGCTGATGACAGCCGATATTTTTTTATGATTTAGATCACTCGATCACGAAATCAATCGCGATGTCTTCGAGTCCATCCGCATGGATGTACAGTTTTCCTTCGCCTTTCCTGCCGACGGTCCTGACATAGGTTCCCGTCATACCCCCTTCAGCGACCGAAACAGAAGGACCGACAAGCTCGATGTCTCCTTCCGTACGATAGGAGACCGGGAGCTGCGCATACGGCGTGATGTTGTCGTTGCCATCCAGGATGCGGATGCGGATCGCTGCCATATCGTAGGTATCTCCTTCTTTCAGGATGCGGGAAGAACATTTTACTTCCAGATGCAGTTCATGATTCGGAGACAGCTTTTTTGTTTGTACGACCTGTCCGTCTTTGATCGCATCGAATCGCCATACCGTGGCTTCCCCTCCCCAGTTGCCGACATATTTTCCATACAGCTCCGTCAGGAGTTCTCTGGAGATATCGTACTGCTTCATCAGTCTGGCGGTTCTCAGCTTATAGATCGCCGGAAGCTTATCCGGTCCGTATTTCCTCAGCAGCTGCAGGCAGTCGTGGATCGCTCTGGCTTTGGCTCTGTCATAGCCTTCGTTCGTCCGGATCAGGTCGCCGATCAGGTCATCGATCAGCAGCGGTCCGTGATTTAAGGCCCTGAAACGGCTCCTGCGGTATTCTTTCACAAAGACGTCATTCTTATACAGTTTCACGCTATCCGCGTTGGAGAAGACGTAGAAATCGCCCAGAGAGCCTCCCGGATAGTCACCGATATCCATCGGTGAGGAAGTCTCCAATACGTTTTCTTCTTCTCCTTGTATCGCATAGACACAGGCAGCAAGTTTCGGGTTGCGGAAGCTGTCCAGGACGCCATGGTAGCAGGTGCGGTCGCCGCTGCCGAAATCCTTATGCGTCGCATAATCGAACATGCACCACTGGATGACCCCGGCATGTTCGCCGCTGCCCATTGCCCCGTTCATGACCCGCGCATGCCTCAGGGCGTGTTCCTGACGGTCGGACCATTTGTCGAACGCTTTGGTCGGATACATATGCCCGCAAGCTTCCGTGATGATCAGAGCCTTGTTCATATCGGGAGTCACATCTCTCTTTTTTCTGACCGGCGCATTGTTTCCGGTATGCGAGAAATCATTGTAGGCATAGACATCTTCCAGCAGGGACGACTTCAAAAGGTAACGCACGCCGGAAGTCGGACGGCTCGGATCCAGCAGATGGCTGATCGCGTTGGTCCTGGTATAGAATTCATCGTCATCCTGGCTTTCGTTGATGCGCACGCCCCACAGCACGATGGATGGATGGTTGCGGTACTGCAGTACCATTTCTTCGACATTCCGGCAGGCGACATCCTTCCAGTCTTTATCGCCGATATGCTGCCAGCCCGGAATCTCCGTGAAGACTAATAGACCCAGTTCGTCACAGGCGTCGATGAACGCCTGAGATTGCGGATAATGAGAAGTCCTAACCGCATTGCAGCACAGTTCTTTCTTCAAGATCCTGGCATCTTCTCTATGCAGCGAATCGCTGACCGCATAACCTACATACGGATAGCACTGGTGACGATCGAGACCGCGCATGACCAGCCGTTTTCCATTCAGATAGAAACCGTCAGCCTTGAACCGGATCGTCCGGAAACCGAAACGCACTTCCTTTCTGGATCCGTTTTCCAGAGAGACTTCGCACAGGTAAAGCTGCGGATCGTCGACATCCCATTTCCTGACGCCTTCGACTTTGAATTCGAGCTCGTCCCGATCGCTTTCCGTTTCATGAAGGACTTCGCCATCCAGGGTCTTGATCCGTATCTGTTTCTTCATCTTATGATCGCTGGCAACGGTGATCTCGAGATGTACGGTGTCCGTTTCCGGTGTCGTAACGAAAACATCCGAGATGTATTCCTGTTCCCTGATGTCCAGCCAGACCGGACGGTAGATGCCGCCATAGGTCAGATAGTCGATCACATAGCCAAACGGCGGAACAGACGGATTCTCGGTCGAATCCAGACGGACCGCGATCTCGCATTCGCTGCCTGCTTTCACATGATCGGTGATCTCTACCCGGAATGCCGTATACCCGCCTTTGTGTGTGCAGAGTTCTATCCCATTGACATAGACGGTCGCGATATGTGCCGCGGCATCGAATTGCAGGAACACTTTTTTGCCTTCCGCTTCTTCAGGAATCATGACTTTCTTGCGGTATCCGCTGATCATCTGGTAATCATCGGAATCGATGTAATGTAACGGAAGCATCTTCACGGTATGCGGGATACGCACCGTTTGTGCATTTTCATCGCTTCCGTTCAGGAACGCTTCGTTCCAGCATTCGGTAAACAGCCAGTTATCATTCAGACTTATCATCGTTCGGTCTCCATCTCTTTTTCTTCATTCTAACATGCTCCGGCGCCAACTATCGCTTTGAATGGGGCCAGCCCATAAAGAAACCGCTCTGTATCTGTTGTAACAGGATAATAGGTGATCTTTATAAAAAAACGAAAATGATGGAAGCGGTCTTTTCTATGTGGGCGACGACGAGCGTCGATTATGCTGTTGAAAAGTGCCTTAGATTTTTCTTTTTTTAGGTTCCGCATTTGGCGGGTGTCATGGCTGATAGAAACAAAAAAGCCCTTCTCCATATGCACCTGCAGGAAAAAGGGCTATATAAATCAAGCACTCTTTATCCGATCTTTCTTCTTTGCTGGCCGCTGTTTTCCGTTCCATGAACCTCTTCATGGCAGAAGCAATCCAATGCTGCGGCCTTTATGGAATCATGCGAATCAAAAGCAGATCGGAAACTTCATTTTTCTATGAAGCACGCTTCCAGCTTGCGCTTGTAAAGCAACGATCTGATCTTCTTGATCATGATCGTCTCGTTATCGGGATATTCCGGTTCGATCGCCAGCTCGTCCTCCTTGTCATAGACGACCACCTGGCCATAGCATGGATCATTCTTCGTATGGCAATACAGACTGACTGTCTTCTGTTCTTCTATGACCTCCGGCCACAAGGCCACCGCCATCGCGACCGCATCCGGCAGATCGACGAAAGCTTCCTTATTGCGCCGGATATTGTAATCCTTGAGTTTATCATTACATAGGACCGCAAACTCGCCAACCTTTCCCATCCCTTTGATTTTCGCAAGATCGCTGCTGTTCCAGACAGCGTCATGATCTTCGATGCATACATCGAAACCGATGATCGTCAAGGGGATCTTTGAATCGATCAGGATGCCATAAGCTTCCGCATCGACATAAGTATTGAATTCCGCCACCGGCGTGGTATTCCCTTTGCCGAAACCGGAAGTGCCCATCGAGTAGATGTGCTTTATCTTGCGCATTGTTTCTTTATCCCTGAGGACCGCCTTCGCAACGTTGGTTGCCGGTCCCAGCATGACAATCTCGACTTCCTCCGGATAACGGTCTGCCGCATCCAATATGAAATCGACCGCGTCCTTTTCTTCATGTTTTCGATGCGGATGGATCAGATCGAGATCTCCCATGCCATCATCACCATGGACGTTCTCTGCCGTCACCAGTTCCCGGCAAAGCGGAGCATCGCTTCCTTTGTATACCGGAACATCTTTGCCGCACACCTCCACCGTCATCAGGACGTTCTTTATTGCCATATCGACATGCACGTTGCCGCTGACCGTAGTAAGGCCAAGCACTTCGACATCGCTGTCGCTCAGTGCCGCTATGATGGCTACCGCATCATCGGAGCCGCCATCGGTATCTATGATCAATTTACGCATGACTTCACCCTCCTATCTCTAATCATATAAACTATAATGGAATTAGAAAAGGTCAGATGACCCAGATGCCAAAAATACCGGAAGACATCAGATATGAGATCAGGACATTTGATCGGGGCGAAGAGATCCTCGACGGCTTTTCGGAGAACGGAAATCTTTTTATCGTACTGGAAGGTTCTGCCGATGTTTTTTATTACAGCGAAGAAGGCGACATCATGCACATTTACCGCTACAAGTGGGGCGATATCTTTGGCGAACTTGAACTTTTCGGAAGCAACGCTCTGCCGTTTCCGGTCAAAGCCGCCGAAAACCTCAAGGCAGCTGTGATCCCTAAAGATCAGGTCGTAGCCTGGATCAGAAAAGATCCGGATTTCTCCCTCTTTCTTCTCAAGAAGATGTCTGAAAAGCTGATCAAAAATACCGGCAAACGTACCGAATTGCGTTATCTCAGTGGCAAGGAACGCTATCTGAAAGCGATGGACAGACACCGCCTCATCGGAGATCTTGCGACGCTCACCAAAAAACAGCTCTGCTACGAGACTTCGCTTCCCTTAAGAAGTCTCAATCGGATCATCAGAGACTGCAGCGATACTTATCAATACAAAAACAGAGGTTTCTTCCGCGTAAACAATAGTTAAGCGTCTCGAACTATCAAGATATGTTAGAATGAGAACAGAAAGGAATCCTGAGATGAAAAAATTATTTAGTCTTATCTGTATCTTGCTGCTGCTTGTCGGCTGCGCAGGCAAACCCGCGGAAGAAAGCCAAACTGAACAGCAGCCCGAAGAAGAACCTGTCGTCGAGGCGGTAACGCTTGTTGAAGCGACCGTTCCTTCCACAAGCAGAGATGCCGCTATTCCTGCTTATTTCACCGTACCTAAGGACGCTCCGACAAACATGGCTGTCCTGATCCACGGTCACCATGGCAACCACAACGAATGGGGGGGCTATGATGTACTGGCCAACGGTCTGGCTGAAAACGGTGTATTGGTCGCAGAACTTGATTTTGCGGGCTGTGGCGCTTCTACGGAAGATTACACCAACAATGCCATGTCTTTCATGTGCAATGATGTCCTGGATGTCATCAATTATGCCAAAGAAAACTATGGCGTCAAGAAAGTCGGCGCTATGGGCTATTCGATGGGCGGCAGAATCGTCTGCCAGATGCTGATCGAAGACATGATTCAATTCGATGCGATCGCGTTTGTCGCTCCGGCTGTCTCTCTTGCCAATATGATTGACATGTTCGGCGGACAGGAGAACTACGACATGATGAAAGACACCATCAAAGGCACCACCGACATGTATCCGTTCCCTGGCGCTTTCGGCGAACAGCTGCTTTCCAACGAATTCTTCAACGATCTGGAAAAGTATGGCGAAGATATGGCAGAACTTGCTGCCGCAAAATACAACGGCAAGTCTTTGACCATCTATTCCACGGATGATTTCATCGTCGATCCGGCCGTGTCTCAGCACACTGCCGATGTTTTCGGATCGACCACTGTCGTTGTCAACAATCTGAGCCATTCCTACTGCTTCTATGGCGAAGATCCGACAACAGTCAATGCTCTGAACACCGCGCTGATTACCTTCTTAAGCGATAACCTGAAATAATCGCCAAGACTTTGCATATCTTTGCGGCGATTCAAAACCGGGCAACAAAAAAGGAATCCGATTCATCGAATCTGGTTCCTTTTTTTGAATATGAGGCCGTCCTTCGACTCGTGACAAGAGAAGATTTTCGATCATCCTTCCTTTGCCTTTCATGATTCGTACAAGCCGGCATGATCACCAAAGAAATGTACAGATCGGAGGTCGCTCTGCAGATGCCCGTAAGCCGGACTACAAGAAAGGCAACAGAAATGGATCTGTCTCTTAACTCCGGTAAACAAAAATAGTCCTCACCTTGTAAGTTTGTTAAGTTCATTCCTTTTCTTTTTTCTATGATGCAGGTTCATGAAGGAAGAAAAGAAACAGGAGGGATGTTATAATGCAAGACAGGAAGGATGGTAGAAATTATGAATAAAGAATGGTCATTGGATGTGCTTTATACGGGATATGATGATCCTGAATTTGCGGCAGATGAAGCCGAACTTGATCGGCTGATCAAGGAGTATGCGGATTTCGCTGCCGATCTGAAGGGGAATCCGAAAGACGTACTGGTCAAGGCGGTCGCCTTGAATCAGGAACTGATCGCCAGAATCTCCGACCTGTTTTCGTTCGCTTCCTTAAGTCAGGCGACGAATACCTCGGATATCCAGGCTGCTTCGATCCAGGGCAGGCTCTCCGGAAAGCTGTCGGCCATGGCCGCTCCAAGAACGGCGCTGGTCCAGTATATCGCCTCTTTAGAGAACCTGCAGGAGATCATCGATTCCGATCCGTTGCTGAAGGAACATGAGTTCTATCTCACCAACATCAAGGAAGATGCGAAATATACGCTGTCTCCGGAAGTAGAAAAGGTCATCAGTCTCTATGAGATCTCCGGCTCTTCCGCCTGGTCGGATCTGCAGAGCTTCCTGACTTCGACGGTCCCGGTAGAATACGACGGGAAGATCACCAATCTTTCCGATATCCGCAATCTCGCTTACGATCCCGATCCTGCAGTCAGAAAGGCCGCGTATGAAGCGGAACTGAAATCCTATGACAGGATCAGGGATGCGATCGCTTTCTCGTTGAACTCCATCAAGATGGAAGTCATCCGGCATTGCCAGTTAAGGGGTTACGAGTCGCCGCTCGATGAGACACTGAAGAACGCCCACATGAAAAAGGAAACCCTGGATGCCTTGCTGGGAGCGATGGAAGAATATCTCCCGAAATTCTGGGAATACATGAAAGCCAAAGCGAAGCTGCTGGGTTATGAGAACGGACTGCCATTCTACGAGATGTTTGCACCGCTAAAAGGCAATGACAAAGAATATACGACCGAGGATGCCCGGAACTATCTGGTCGATCTGTTCTCCACTTTCGACGAAGAAGAGACATCGATGATTGCCCGAGCGTTCGATGAATCCTGGATCGATTTCTATCCGCATGACGGCAAGGTCGGCGGCGCTTTCTGTGCCGGGCTCGACACCAAAGGCCAGAGCCGTATCCTGACCAATTTCGGCGGGACTCTGGGCGACGTGATCACCCTGGCTCATGAACTGGGTCATGCGTTCCACAATCATTGCCTGAAAGACAACAGTCTGATGAACCGCGATGTCTCGATGCCGGTCGCAGAGACCGCTTCGACCTTCAACGAAGTCGTTGCCATGAATGCGGCGATCTCGATGGAAAAAGACCCGATCGCCAGAAGGGCGCTGATCGAGAACCAGCTTCAGGATGCGACCCAGATCATCTGCGACATCTATTCCCGTTACCTGTTTGAAACGGCGGTATTCGAGAACCGGGAAAACGAATTCATGTTTGCGGACCGGCTGTGCGAGCTGATGCTCGAAGCGCAGAAGAAAGCCTATGGCGACGGTCTCGACCATGACTTCCTGCATCCTTACATGTGGTGCTGCAAGAGCCACTACTACAGCGGACATCTGAGCTTCTACAACTTCCCATATGCCTTCGGCGGACTCTTTGCCAGGGGTCTGTATGCGAAGTATCTGAAAGATGGCGAATCCTTCGTTCCGCTTTACAAGACCCTGCTGAAAGCTACCGGTACGACAACGGTCGAAGGAGCGGCTGAGGTTGCCGGTATCGATCTGACCGACAAAGATTTCTGGCGCGCTTCCTTGCAGATCCTGGCGGATGAAATCGATGAATTCATCGCGCTTTGCCAGGAGTAAGATCATCATTTGAAACACAAGGATTTGTTATACTGAAGAAAAGAGGTACAAACAATGAATGAAACGATCAAAGTGATCAATGAACGCAGTTCGATCCGCAAGTATACGGCAGAACCCGTATCGGAAGAAGCATGCAAGACCCTGATCGAAGCAGGACTCAGGGCTCCGACCGCCACCAACCGTCAGGAGATCCATTTTACTGTCGTAAAAGGCGATGATCCTGTCAACAGAGAGATCCAGAACGATCTCGATCCCGAAGCGAAAACGACCTTCTATTACGATGCGCCGCTGCTGATGTATCTTTCCGGCGAAGATGCCTTCGGCTGGAGCGATGTCGATGCCGGGATCGCTGTCGAAAACATCCATCTGGCTGCCAGATCGCTTGGTCTGGGAAGCCTGGTCATCGGCTGTGTCAAGAAAGTGCTTAACGGCGAAAAGAAAGCGGAATACGACAGGAAGCTGCAGATTCCGGAAGGCTATTCCTTCCGTATCGCGATCGCCATCGGTCATCCGGATACGGTCAAGGAGCAGCATTTCTTTGATTTCGAAAAGAACGTCAGCATCCTTTAAATCGTTTATCTCGCGTTTAAAAAACCTTCGCTGCAATGACGAAGGTTTTTTAAACTTTCGGTTTTCCGTGTATTATGCTTCTTTACAAGTCCAGCGCGATCTTTGCGGCATCCTGTTCGACAGATTCCGGAAGATTCTGTATGCCCGGTTTCAGATCCTTGTCTTTGACGATCGCTTCCAGTGACAGGAGCTGCAACGCATAACCCAGTTCCATGATCTCGATCGGATTCCCCGCACCAGAGGACAGGTTCAAAGGATTTCCCCGTTGCAGGATATTCAGACGCTTGCCGTCGACCGTCAACTGTTCGATGCCATCCTGAAGGATCTCTATGCTGTCGCTTTTTTCTTTCAGCTGATCGATGTCGATCTCCATGTTGTAATGACCGGCATTGGCGATGATGCAGTTGTCCTGAAGATAAGGAATATGTTTCGCTCCTAGAACATGGAACCTTCCGGTTACCGTAATGATCACTTCGGCTTGCGGAAGCAGATCTTCCAGTCTGCCGACGATATGGCCTTCGACTTTCGCCTTCAGCATTGCCACATTGTCGATATCATAGACCGAAGTAATGGAACCCATGGCACGGAAACGCTGGGCGATCCCTCGTCCGCAGAAGCCATAGCCGATGATCAGGACCCTCTTTCCTCCAAGCAGCATCGAAGTCTGCCGCAGGAACCCGTCGACCACCGACTGGCCTACACCGGTCTCGTTTTCGATCAGCCTTTTCACCCTGGAATCATCGATCACCAGCAGCGGGAATGCCGGTTCGATCCCTTTTTCATCGAGGAGCAGCCGTCCGCTTCTGGTCTCTTCGATCCCTCCCAAAGGTTGGAAAGTACTGCTGTCATACTGCAGCATGATCGAGGCTCCGTTATCCATGAACAGGTCGTAAAGCCCTTCTTTCAGAGCGATAGCGACATAGCGGTTGAGATCCTCAAGCGTGTCATCGCTTCTGGCCATGACCGTGACCCTTTCATTTTCTGACAGATATGCGGCGATGTCGTCTTTGGTCGAGCCGAGGTTCCCCACAAACACGATCTCTCTGACCCCCGCGTTCAGAAGGGCTTCCGTCCTGACGGCGGCTTTCGGTTCGCAATGCATGCACACCAGCAGTCTCATTCCTTCAAAAGGTCTTTCTCTTCCATAGCGTTCATGAAAGCTTCGCACGACCTTCATCTGCGAGCGATACCATTTCATTCTTTTTTCGCCTTGGGATGCCAGGGAAGGGTCTCTGATGATATTTTCCATTGTATTATTGTCCCTTCTGTCTTTTCTTATTCCAGCAATGTCTGATGATCGCGATGGCGCTGACGATCAGGAACAGTCCGGTGTAATTGATGAAAATATCCCGATAAGCGCTTTCCGCGAGGGGTTCGATGAACTGATTCAGCCACACGAATCCAAAGGCAAGCAACATGGTTGGAAGATATACCAGGAACGAACGAAGAAAGACGTTTTTCACAGGAAGTCTTTTTGACATCTCGTAGGCAAGCACCCCGATCAGAACGATCACGGCACGGGTCAGCTCATGCCAGTTCCCGCTTGGATCATCGCGATACCCCTGCATCAGATACAACACGCTGTTCAGTACCGTCGCAACCGTGTAGATGACGCTGTAGATAAACACGCTTTCTTTTAGCCAGCTGTTCCATATTCTTTTCATCTGCATATTCTCCCGTCTGCTTTATATTATTGGCGTTTATGATTTGATCGTCTCATGCCGTCATATTTAAAGATCTGTTATTTCTTTTTGCCAAACAGTCTGTACATCCGTGAAGCATTGACCAGCAGCTGCTTCCTGTCCACGACTCCTGCCTTGAAACCCTTCGACATGTTTTCGTAGTCCTTTTTGTTTCCCGGCATGAACAGGGAATGTCCGGCAGCTGCGACCTTTGCCGGATCCGGATCCTTGTAGATGTTTCCTTTGGCGGTCATTCCGGCAGAAACCACCCAGTCGGTCATCAGGATGCCTTCATAGCCCCATTCCCTTCGCAAAATGTCGATGCAGAGCCTTTTGTGCTCGGAAGTATGGGTGCCGTTGATCAGGTTGTAAGAAGACATCACGGCATACGGCTTGCTTTCTTTGATGCAGTATTCGAATCCTTTCAGGTAGATCTCTCGCATTGCCCGTTCGGAAACCATCGAGGAGTTTGCGTATCGGTTGGTCTCCTGGTTGTTGGCGGCATAGTGTTTGACCGTCGTTCCCTTGCCCGCATGCGCCTGTACGCCTCTGGTGATGGCGGCAGCCATAATGCCGGAAACAAGCGGATCTTCCGAGAAGTATTCGAAATTGCGACCGCACAGGACGTTGCGATGGATGTTCAGCGCCGGAGCCAGCCAGAGATCGACGTTGTAGATTTCCATCTCTGTTCCGACGATATCGCCAAGTTCGCAGGCATAGTCCGGATCGAAGCTTTGAGCGATTGCCGTACCAATCGGCATGGCCGTGCACCACTGTTCCAGAAGCTTTTCCTTCTTCGGCTTCTTCACGGACAGCTTGATCATGATTCGGGCGATTGCCGGCAGCAGTTCCAGCATGCTTTCGGGCAGACTTGCGCCGGTCGCATGCGCTCCTTTTTCATCGCGGTAATAGTGCTGAGCCAGACGCAATCCCGCCGGACCGTCCGCCATGACGATGTTTTTCAGGCCTTTCTCCAAAGCGGCCTTGGAACTCTCTCCGGCTGCACCGGCAACAGTCGATGCCGCTTCGCCGATCGCGCTCATGGCGCCGCCTTTCGGATCGAAAGCGCCGATATTGAGATAAAACAGTTCTTCATCGCTGCATCCGTTCAGCTCCTCGCAGATCGGATCTTCCATATCATAAACGGTCTCTTCGGTTGCAAAGATGCCCGGATCGATGACGATTCTCGGCACAGAAGGATCGATAGCCTCTTTCTCTTTTTTGATGATCAGGTCTTTGAAATCGGCCTTGCCCAGACAGTTTCTGACCTTCTTCAGAATCGCTTCTTCCTTCAGTTCCAGAACGGCGATCGGTCTTGTTTCGACGCTGCTTGTTCCAAGACGCAGAATATAGTCTCCCTGTTCCAGAAAATAGACAGCCCGTTCTTCATCGTAGGAAGACAGTTCTTTCAGATCGAAGGTGATCTTTACTTCTTTTCTTTGTTTCGGCATGACCTCTTCGCTTCTCTGGAACGCCACAAGATCCTGATAGGCATGATCCAGTTTCGTCTCCGGCTTGCTTGCATAGACCTGCAGGACCTCCATGCCTTTGTATTCTTCGGAATCGTTATGAAGCGTTACGTCGATGCTGACTGTCGTTCCTTCGATCTTAAGATCTTTCACTTCATAAGTGAAATCCGCAAAACCCAGACCGTGGCCGAACGGATAAAGCGCCTTCCGGCCGATGGAATCGAAGTAGCGGTAACCGACGTAGATCCCTTCCTTGTAGCGGGTATCATTCCGCTGAGCGAAATCCCCTTCATGACAATAATTCTCATATGCGTCCCAGGTCGTCGCCAGTTTCCCGGAAGGATAGAGCCTACCCAGCAGGAAGTCAGCCAGAACATGTCCGGTTTCGACGCCAAGCTGCGAAAGGACCAGGATGTTCTCAACAAAAGACACTTCGCTCAGATCGACCGGTCCCCCGGTATTCAGTACCAGCAGGAATTTCTTGTATTTCCGCGTCAGGATGTAGAGATCTTTCTTTTCCGTTTCGGTCAGCAGGAAATCGCCTTTCTCTGCCTTGCGGTCGTTTCCTTCGCCGGAAATGCGGCTCAGTACATAGACGGCTGTCTCGCAGCTTTCTTCGATCGGCAGCTGGTATTCTCCTTCCGGCATGACTTTGCCCATCCCTTCCATGATCGGCATCGTATGATGCTGACGGGCTTGTTTCTTGATCTCTTTTACGAAAGCGGCTTTCCATTCTTTTCTGATCCCATCATAGCGATCCAGCCAATCCTTTGTAAGGATGGTGAATCCGCGGTCTTCCAGTCCCTCTTCGCAGTTGACGAAGAAACGGGAGTTGACTTCTCCCGAGCCTGTTCCCCCTTTGACTGTCAGTCTTCCCCCGTTGCCATACAGTGCGATCTCGCATGCTTCTTTTAAAGGGAAGTCTCCGTTTTTCTTTAAAAGGACGATACATTCGCCTATCCGGGAATAGATCCGGTTCAGATGTTCCTGTTCGTGTTTTTCAAGTTCCATAATGATATCTCCGTTGTCTTTCTTTTTTCATTATATCGTATCTTCTTCCTTATTCTTTTTTATAACGATATCGTTCTATGAAATGTCAGCGATTAAAAAGAGACCTTTCCGGATCTCTTGTGTTGATGACGATCTTCTACAGAGAGAATTCCCAGTATCTGCTCATATCGCCGAACGAATAGACTTTGACGGTTTTCTTCGTAAGGTTGTAGAGAGCGGTATACTGGGTCTTGCCGTTGTCTCTGCCGTTTTCCGGATGCTGTATGGCCATCTTCAGAAGATTCAGCGCAAAGTCCTCTTCCATGCCGCCTTTTCTGGTGCGATACAGCCCCGCCTTCAGGATCTCATCTCTTCCGCACGGTTCTTTGTAGAACGGATCTTTCTTGGCTACATAATGATTTGTCGCATGATCGATATCCGTAGTCACCATTTTCCCGTCGACCCATTCGATCAGTTTCGATCTGCCTGACGCGTCGGCTACCATGATATGATAATCGGCTCCCGGCATGGCTCCTTTGATGTTTACGCCCGAAAACATCGCGATTGCTTCATCGACATCGGCGCAGCCGTCGAGCACCATCCGCATGATGATCGGATGAAGATAGGTCGGTTTCCCTTCCTGTTTCGTCTCGATCAGCTCCTGGGAGCCGATCCAGGCTCTTCTGTCTTTCTCGTTGTATGCGATGGATCCGTTCCTTGCCTTCATCCAGTAAGGGTCAGGTTCTTCTCCGCTCTCCTTCAGTTCCAGATGGTTGAAATTGGGATTCATCTTTTCTTTGTATGTGGCAAAATCGATCTCTTCCCATGCGGTCTTTACGCCAAGCGCAAGGATCGACAGCGCCAGCCCCTTTTCGTTCATGCCATCCATGCACAGATACGGGCAAAGCACGAAACCGCTCAGATCGGTCGTTCCGTCATCGGCCATGCCATTGGCATACGTGCCGTTTCTGAAATCGATCCAGTAGGCATCGCCGCAGCCGATGGTGCGGTACTTTGCCTTGGGACTGTTTCCTTCTACCACCATATTGATGCCGGTAAAAGGATTGCGGACCCGGTCGTTGTTTCTGTAATGCAGATAATCGTAGTTTCTGGCGAACAGTACATCGCCCTCCGGGGTCTTCGTCACGAACGTCGAACATCCCGCGTCGATGATGGCTTTGAACATGTCAGGCAGATCGTAATAGTCGTAGTCGCAGATCATGTGATACAGATATCCGTCGGCATCCAGTCTTCGGATCGAACGGATAGCTTCGATCTGTTTCTCGTCTTTTAGATAATTGCACGGATTCATCTTATTTCCCGTCCCTTTCCCGCAGGGCTTCCTGCTTTTCTTTTTCGGTATCGATCGTCAGTGCCGTCAGCATCATGAAGACCGCCACGATCGCCGGGATCCATCCCAGCAAGGCGTTGATCGTATTCTGCGTCGCGATGTTCTGCAGCTGACCGGAATCCGCCAGCTGGGCACTGAAACCGACCGCGGCCAAAGCGACCAGGAACAGCTTGTCGACTGCCGCTTCCGCGATCTTGCTGATGAGGCTGTCGCCGGTCGAGACCATCGTATCCAGTCTGCGGCCGTTCTGGATCTCCACGATATCGGAGATGTTGTTGCGGTTGGTATTCAGCAGGATGAAGGTCATCGTCAGACCCATGCCTACGGCAGCGGCATTGATGTACGCGTTGACGACATTGAACGGATCGAGGATGAACGGGATCTTTCCAAAAACCTGGACCAGCGCCGCAAGCACCATCGTCTTCTTTCTGCCTAGCAGCGAATCGATTTTCGGGGTCAGCAGCGAGAAGAGGATCGATACCGCCAGATAGACCGCCATGATCGGCGTCGACAGGGAGCTGTCATTCAGCACATAGGCGCAATAGTAGGTGATTGAAGACGTCAGCAGGCAGGTGCTGATTCCGTAGCACATGATATAGATCATGTTTCTGACCCACGACTTGCATCGGAACAGCATGCGGTAGGTATCCGCGATGCCGATGCTTTCCTCTTCTTCCGAGACCTGTCTAACTCGTTCCTTTGTCGTGAAATAATGGACCAGACATCCGATCACGATCAGCACTCCCATGAGGATCGCCGACTTGAAGATCGCCGGAGAATCGCTGGAATTGATGACTTTGTGATCTTTGAGACCGCCGAAGGCTTTCACGATCATCGGTACTGCTACGGCACCGATTCCCGAACCGATGCAGGCGCCAAGCGAACGGAATGCGTTGATCGATTTCCGGTCGCCATCCTCATCGGAAGCAAGTCCGCCCATGCCGTTGTAAGGAATGCCTCGGAAGGTATTTGCGATCTCATAGAAGAAGAATACCGTGAGTCCGAGGATGATGTCCCACCGTTCGGAAACATGGAAGTCGCAGAACAGCAGGACCATTCCCAGCGCATAAGGGACGGCGATATAAAGCAGCCACGGCCTGACCCGTTCGCCCGATTTGAAGCGGACATTGTTTGCCCAGACTCCCAGAAGCGGATCGTTCACGATATCCCAGACCGTTCCGATCAGCGCCATATTCGATGCCGCCACCGGGTCGATCAGCAGGATGCTGGTGAGAAAGAACTTGTAGTACGTGCTCTTGAAATTGAAAACGATATTCGTCGATGCCGAGAAGCTCATGAAACCGAGCTTTTCCAGCAGACAGACTTTAGTGTTGCTTTTCTTGCCCATAGGTACACCTCGATATATTTTTATCATTTTAAATCAAAACGGATTTGCATAGCAATATTCTTATATATCGGTCATCGTCTTCAAATAAACAGGCGACTGATATTAGAATAGTAGTATGGAGGATTGTCAACGATGACTGTAAACATAAAGAAAAAGATTCCTGTCAATGGCGTGATGCAGAAGATCCATGTCGTCAGCAATGACCTCTCGCTGCCGGTACTGCTTTTCCTTCACGGAGGACCCGGAGTGGTCAACCGTCATTCCATTTTGGCGGATCACAAGGATCTGCTCGACAGTTTCACCATGGCCACATGGGACCAGAGAGGATCGGGGGGATCCTATTACGGCGTCAAGGAAGATACGCTGACGATCGGACAGCTTGTCGAGGATGCGGAAGCGGTCGTCGAATACCTTTGCAACGAATTCAAGAAAGAAAAGATCTTCGTGATCGGCGGAAGCTGGGGCAGCCTGCTTGGCATCCGGCTTGCGTCTGCCTATCCTGAACATGTTGCGGCTTTCGTGGGCTTCGGACAGTTCGTCAATGGCGAAAAGAACGAACAGATCACCTATCAGTTCACGCTGGATGCGGCAAAGGCCGCAGGCGATGAAGCTGCCGTCAAAGAACTGGAAAGCGTAGGTCCTCCGGTACTTGGCATGTACAAGGGCGGGTTCGACGGAATGATGAAACAGCGCAATCTGATGATGAAATACGGAGGATACTCGAAATCCGAAGAGAAGAGAAGCTACATGGATTCCTTCGTCAAACCGATGATCCTTTCCGGCGAATACAGTCTCTCTGACATCATCGGTATCGCTCTGGGATACAAGCGGGTCTTGAAAGCGATGTGGCCGGAAGTCGGAGCGGTCGACCTGACGGAATGTACAGAGTTTGCTGTTCCGATATTCGTCTTCGATGGAAAACTGGATATGAACACTCCAGCCGAACTGGTCGAAGACTGGTTCAAACAGGTACAGGCTCCTCACAAGGAACTGATCTGGTTCGAGAACTCGGGGCATAACCCGATGGGCGACGAACCGGAACGCTTCAAGAAGCTTCTCAGAGAGAAACTCTCTGTCATTACTGACTAGGAACATCAAAAAAGCCTCATCTGAGGCTTTCTTTTTTTGTCTAATAGTGCTTTCCTTGTTTCTGATGAATGAAATAAGCGTTTGTCTTCCTGCCCGTCATGCCAGGAACCGATACAGATAGAACAGCGCCCCTATCAGTGCGACGAAGATGACCAGCTTGAACAGTTTTTTAAAGATACCAAAAACGATAACGATCGCCAGCAGCAGAAAAATAACCGTTCTTAAATCCAGACCCAAAAGATGTTTCATATTTACCTCCCTTATCAATGATTCGCTATGACGCGATCCCGCTTATATGACAGAATTGTTTTCGTTCAAGATCCGACAGATCTCTTTATGGAATTCCCGGAAGTGTTTCGGGAAATTCTCGGAACCGCTGGCTGTGATGATCTTCCCGTCGTTGACCAGCGCTTTAAAATCCAGCATCTCGCCGTCTTTTACGCCGATCGGATGTTTCCCGAAAAAACCATTCCAGCTCATGACTTCGCAGACATTCATGATCTCGATCATCATCTCGTTATCGCAAAGCACCCTTCTCTCCAGCGCTCGCGACTCTTCTCCTGCATATCGGATCGCGTATTCCGATATTTCGGCGGACCTGTCTTTCGAGACGATCTCATATTCCATACTTCCCCGCATGCCGCTGATGCGGTAACGGACTTCATCATAGTTTCTGATTCTTTCTTTCTTAAACAGCATTTTTCATTTCCTTTGCTCGCGTTACGCGCTACCATTCTTCCCTGATCTTCCGGTAATCGATCTTCTTGCCGATCCTGCAGTAGATCATCCAGAAGATGAACAGTTCGATCAGTGTGATCACCGCATAGACCACGACGACGTACTTGCCGGTTTCGCCTGCTACGACATAGGTGATCTTTTTAGGAACATCGAAGAAACAGTCGCCGATCGACAGCAGAAAGTCATAGACGCCATGGATGATGCCACAGGCCCAGATGTTTCTGGTCTTCCAGTAAAGGAAAAGAATCGCCAGACCGAAGACGCCGGTCTGAACGATCTTGCCGACTGCCTGCAGGATCGCCCAGATATCGGACAGGTCAGCACCGATGATGTGCGCCACGCCAAACGCCAGAGAAGACATAAGAGCGCTTAACACAAAGACATGCTTCCTGTCCCTGAATTTATAGATGATCGCATCGTTGATGACGGCCCGGAAAGCCATCTCTTCGAACAGTCCGACAAAGACGAACATCAAAAAGACCGAGATCGCCTGAAATGAGATGTTGTCCCAGACGGGATAGCTCGAGGAATTGAGTAGTCCAATGATGCCCATGGGCAACGCCAGGATCCAGAATCCCATTCCGACTTTGATGACATACCAGGTCGAATTATAGCTGGATGCCAGGGTCTTGTCCCCCGAGATCTGATACAGGAAGAACGCCATGGATCCGCAGAGCAGGGTCCTCAGGATGAAGCCCTGAAAGAAGGTCTCTGTATGGATCGTCTTGATGCATATCATCGCATATACGATGGCATTGATCCCTGTGATCAATGGGTGCTTTTTTAAAAATATGATATATCTTCTTAACATGTCTGTTTTCTCCTTGTCAAAATTCTAGCATCTTTTTCCGGATGATACAGTTTTCTAAAAGCGGATCACGCAGCGCCCAGAAGCAGATACAGGATCGGCACGATACACAGCAGCCATCCCGCGATAAACATCACAAGATGTTTCGGTTCTGCATGGACGGCGATATATTCCCGGATCAAGGCGCTTGGCCAGTAATAGAACGTCACCCGCGAACCGATGCCTGTGCATTCCAGTCCGATCTTGCGGCAATGCCTCAGCGCCCGGTAGACATGATAGTTGCTGGTAACGAGGGCGATATAACTGCCATCTGCTCTTTCATCGATGATCTTCTTGGAATTGAGCAGATTTTCATATGTGGTCGTCGATCGGTCTTCGAGAATGATCTTTTCCTGGGGAATGCCTTTGCTGAGAAGATAGTCTGCCATCGCCCGGGCTTCGGAAACCGTTTCGTCTGCTCCCTGTCCCCCGGATGGGATCAATATGGGCGGCGTAGGATCTTTGTGGTAGACGTCGATGGCTTTATCGATGCGATCGGAAAGGAGCTTCGATACCTTGTTTCCTTCCAGCAGTCCCGCGCCATGGATGATGACATAGTCGAAATCGCGTTTCTTGGGAACGATCTGCAGGAACAGCACGTAGATCATGAAGATCAGGAAAGACAGCGACAGATAGATGACGGAGATGCTGATGAGGATGAACGGGAGTCCGAGAACATTCAGCAAGTCGACGTATGCGGCATTGTCGTTCATGACCATGACGATCGTAAAAACGGTGAAGATCGTCGTCAGTTCGCCGATGCCGATCAGGATTCCGAAGAGCAGAGACAGCAGATTCGACAGGCTTTTTCCCTCCCTGCGGATCATGACGATGCCGTTCTGGATCAGGAAAAAAGGAACGATTAGGGTCGCAAGCAGGAAGCTTATGACGAGCACGATAAAGACATCGAACATGTAAGGTCCCGACAGCATCAGCAGCACCAGAACGCTGTGAAGCAACGCCGCAATCAGCAGGTAACAGTTGCGGTAACGGCTTCTGTCCCTGGAAAAAAACAGGAAAAACAGCCCCCACCAGAATGCCGCAACCAGACAGACAATCAATTTATCCATACCTCGATTATACCTCATATCCATGAACAGTTGCCTGTCCCTATAACATGATGCCAAGCATCGCGATATGATCTGAAATACACATCCTTGCATCGACACCTGACGATCTCAAACAAAAACAGTCTTATTCGGACTGTTTCTGTTTTTCATGTCACGGCTTGTAGCCTTTATCAGGAACGTGCTCCGTTCCTTTTATCATTGCGTTTTGCTGAACAGCTTCAATGTTTTATCGGCCTTGGAGATCGTGACCGAGTCGGCGATGCTGCCGATATACTCGCCATCCGCAAAGATGCCGGCTTCATCATGATTGACCGTGATCGTGATCTGCTTATCGTCTCTGACGATTAGAGGGTGGATGTCTCTGGTATGGGAACAGATCGGCGTGATCGCAAGCGCCTTCGCGTCATCATCCAGCAAAGGTCCGAAGGCTGCCAGGTTGTAGGCGGAAGAACCGACCGGCGTCGTGACGATCAAGCCATCACAGCGGGTCATATAACGGAAATGGCCTCCGACCGAGAGACTCAGATCGACCGTCTTGCCGAAACTGGTCTTGCCGGCAGTGACGTCGTTTATGGCATAGTGACTGGCACCGTTCATTTCGCACTTCAGCAGGATCTTTTCGCTCAGGACAGCAGTTTTGATCGCTTCATCGAAGCTGTCGATCTCTTCCTGCTTCAGCAGGCACAGATAACCCAGACGTCCGCAGTTGATCCCGGCCAAAGGCTTGTCGCAAGCGATCGCATGCTGTGCAGCTTTCAGCAGCGTTCCGTCACCGCCTAAAGACAGGATCAGATCGCAATCCGAAAAAGAGTCACGGATGATGTGACCCTTTTCTTTCAGTCTATTACTGATGTTTTGCACATCCGCTTTGGCTGTATAAGCCCCGTAATAGAGATAGAGTTTCATTCTTTCTTGCTTAAGTATTCGTCGATCGACTTGGCAGCAAGCTTGCCGGCACCCATCGCACTGATGACCGTAGCTGCTCCGGTAACCGCATCGCCGCCTGCATAGACAGCATCGCGGGAGGTCAGGCCGTCTTCGTTGACGATGATACCGCCATGGGAATTGACTTCCAGACCTTTGGTCGTATCCTTGATCAACGGGTTAGGCGAAGTACCGATCGACATGATGACGGTATCGACATCCAGGACAAATTCCGAACCCGGGACTTCGACCGGTCTTCTTCTTCCGGAAGCATCCGGTTCGCCCAGTTCCATTTTGATGCACTTGATGCCTGTAACAAAGCCGTTCTTAGGATCTCTAGGATCATCCGGGTTGTTGTAGCCGAGGATCTCGACCGGGTTGTTCAGCAGTCTGAAATCGATGCCTTCTTCCTGTGCGTGTTCGACTTCTTCTTTTCTGGCCGGAAGTTCTTCCATCGATCTTCTATAGACGATATAGACCTTCTCGGCACCGAGACGCAATGCCGTTCTGGCTGCATCCATCGCGACGTTACCGCCGCCGACGACCGCAACCTTTCCGCCCTTCATGATCGGGGTGACCGGATCTTCGCGATATGCCTTCATCAGATTGGATCTGGTCAGGAATTCGTTTGCGGAATAGACGCCCTTGTATGCTTCGCCAGGGATATTCATGAAACGCGGTAAGCCTGCGCCGGAACCGACAAAGACGGCTTCATAGCCCATCTCGAACAGTTCATCGATCGTCAGGGTCTTGCCGATGACGACGTTGGTATCAATATCGACACCGAGCGCTTTCAAGGTATCGACTTCCTTGGCAACGATCTTCTTCGGCAATCTGAATTCCGGAATGCCGTAGACCAGAACGCCGCCGGCCGTATGCAAAGCTTCATAGACCGCGACCTTGTAACCCTTCTTAGCCAGGTCTCCGGCACAAGTCAGTCCGGAAGGACCGGAACCGACGATCGCGACTTTGTGGCCGTTTGGAGCCGGTACCTGCGGTTTGGCTGTGTTGTGTTCGTTATGATAATCTGCCACGAAACGTTCCAGTCTGCCGATGCCGACCGGTTCGAATTTGATGCCCAAGGTACACTTGGATTCGCACTGGCTTTCCTGCGGACAGACACGGCCGCAGACTGCCGGTAAGGATGAGGTTTCCGAAATAATCTGATACGCTTCCTCGAAGTTGCCTTCTTTAACCTTGGCGATGAATTCCGGAATATGGATGTTGACCGGACAGCCGGCAACACACGGACGGTTCTTGCAGTTGAGACAGCGGCTTGCTTCGTTGATCGCCGTTTCTTCGCTGTAACCTAATGCGACTTCGTTGAAATTATGAGCTCTGACTTCCGGTTCCTGTACAGGCATCGGATTCTTGGTTTGTACGATTGCCATTATGCGACCTCCTTGAACAGATTGCACGCTTCTTCATAGGCGTGTCTTTCAAAATCCATATACATTCTGTTTCTTGACATTGCCTCATCGAAATCGACTTCATATCCGTTGAAATCAGGACCGTCGACACAGGCGAATTTGGTCACTCTCTTGCCATCCTGGTTCAGGGTAAGACGGCAGCCGCCGCACATGCCCGTACCATCGATCATGATCGGGTTCATCGAAACCGTGACCGGGATATTGAATGGTTTCGCGGTCGCGACCACGAATTTCATCATGATCAGCGGTCCGATCGTGATGATCTGATCGAAGGTCTCGCCGTTTTCCAGCATTTCCTTGAGCGGAACCGTGACGTTGCCGTGTCGGCCATAGGAACCGTCATCCGTCATGACAAACAGCTTGTCGGAGCAGGCTTTGAATTCATCTTCCAGGATCACGATATCCTTGTTGCGGAAACCGATGATCGAAGTGACTTCTGCACCCAGACGATGGAATTCCTGAGCCACCGGCATAGCGATCGCGCAACCGACACCGCCGCCGACGATGCATACTTTCTTGATGCCGTCCGTATGCGTAGCAACACCCAACGGACCGACAAAGTCCTGCAGGAAATCGCCTTCGGCCTTATGATTGAGCTTTTCTGTCGTACCGCCGACGATCTGGAAAATGATCTTGACCGTGCCTTTTTCCGGATCGGTTCCGGCCACAGTCAAAGGAATTCTTTCGCCATCTTCGTCGACCCTCAGGATGATGAACTGGCCCGGCTTCGCTTTTCTGGCGACCAGAGGTGCTTCAATCTCCATCTGGGTGACGGTAGCATTCAGTGGTTTTCTGCTGATGATCTTATACATATAAAATCCGTCCTTTCTGTAAATGCCATTCTTATGATCTTCCTTGTGTAGAAATCGGACAGACAAAGAATACGTTATTATAGTAACATCTTTTCCTCTCTTCTGACTGTTGAATGACGTGATTTTTATAAGAATCCGATTGACGCAAACAGTTCTAATTTGTATCATAAAAAAGGATTTAAACAACATGATGTATAAGAATAGGAGGATAAAAATGTTCGATTATACAGGTAAAGTTGTAGCAGTAACAGGCGCTTCTTCCGGTCTGGGCAAACAGATGGCTGAAGGCTATGCGCAGCAGGGTGCCAATCTGGTCCTGATGGCAAGAAGAGTCGAAAGACTGGAAGCCAGCGCTAAGGAATGGAAAGAGAAATACGGTGTCGATGTCCTTCCGATCGCATGCGATGTCACCAGCGCTGATTCGATCAAGGCTGCTGCTGATGCGATTAAGGAACACTTCGGTCATTGCGAAGTCATCGTCAACTGTGCAGGCGGCGAAAAAGGTACCGGCACTCCGCTGGTCGACTATAAGAGAGAAGACTGGGATTTCACGTTGAACCTCGACCTGACTTCGATCTTCGCAGTCACTCAAGGTTTCGTCAACATGATGAAAGAAGCCATGGCAGCAGGCAAACAGACTTACGGCCGTGTCATCAATATCGCTTCCATTTACGGTCTGGTCGGCAATACGGCGATCCCGACGATCGCTTACCACACGACCAAAGGCGCTGTCGTCAACTTCACCAGAGGCGCAGCTGCCGAACTGGCAACTTCCAATATCACCGTCAATGCGATCTGCCCGGGTTACTTCTATACGGAACTGACGACCGAAACACTCAATTCCGATTATTTCCAGGCAGTCGCAAAACAGTCCGTTCCAATGCAGAGATACGGCCATGAAGGTGAACTGAATTCCGTAGCGATCTTCTTAGGCGCCGAGGAATCAAGCTATGTCACCGGTCAGGCAATCGCTGTCGATGGCGGCTATACTTGCGTATAAGCGTTTCATTCGATCACACGACAAAGGAGCCGATCAAGGCTCCTTTTCTTATGCGTTTTCGTCCGTCATAGAAAAAACCTGATCCCGCAGGATCAGGTCATAAGCCTGTTTTTAATCTACTGACGTTCCGGATCCGTTTCCAGGGAATGCCCGTAGTCGGCGATATGATAAAGCAGATACTTCAGCGCCGCGTAGAACAGCCAGGTCAGGCTGACGGTCGAAGACGTCTTGCCGACGGAAGCGCCATTGACCGTGATCGCGGATGCCATCAGACTCAAAACAAGCGCAGTGACGATGCCGAAGATGCCGCCGAAGATATCCATGCGTGCGGACATCTTAAGAGCGTTGACACATCTCTCGGAGAAAGGTCTCTCTTTCTTGCATTCACTCAATGCCGTTCTTGTCTTCAGCGTGCCGATGATCGCCAGGATCACGGCTGCCAGAGACAGCCCGATCGCAACCAGTACGATCGGTTTCAGAGCGTCCATTTCTTCCGGTTTCAGCGTGCCGCCGTTTACAGTGATGACGCCGCCTTTCTCCGCAAGGCTGGAGAAGCTTCCTGTCAGCAGCAATGCCACTTCTGTAACCGCCAGTACTACGGCTACCGCTATTTCGATCACCAAACCCAATGTATAGCAGAACTTCAGGATTCCTGCCGTTTTTTTCATATGTTTATCCCCCTTGATACTCTTATTCTATCTCAATCGTTCACACCTGCGTACTATTTTCCGGATAATCAGGCAGGGATAACCAAGAGGTATGAAACCGTGGTCTGCCGGAAATCTGTTCCGTCTGTATCTTAATTATAGTTTCTTAACGTATCGTACAGCAGCTTGCAGAATCCCGGATAATCCAGCCTCATGCCGACATGGGTATTCGGCTCCTGACCACGGAACGGCGAGCCTTCTTTCGGGTCGTTCCATCTTTTGGTCGAAGTCAGGTCGATGTCCGCTTTCGGATTGGAAGTCTGCAGGAAACGCAGATCTGTGACCGTCATGCCCCTGGTCAGAGTGCCGTTCAGTTCGATATCGACATGCAGATAGGCGTCTCTGATCAGATCCGGCTGGATGATCCAGGCAACGGCACAGGCATCATGCAGATGGGCGTCTCCGCCTTTGGCGAAGAAGTCGCAAAGCTCCGCGCCAAATACGGATGCTTCGGTTCCGATGCTGCGCATATTCTCGATGAACGTTCTGTCGACCGGGCACTGTCTGGTCAGGTTGACACCCACCATATAGATCGGCATGCCGGAATGAAAGACCTTGTATGCCGCTTCCGGATCGACATAGATATTGAACTCGGCCGCCGGCGTCCAGTTGCCCGCATAGGCGCCCCCGCCCATGATATACAAAGCGTCGACTCTTTCTGCGATCCTTGGCTCCTTGTTCAAAGCGGAAGCGATATTGGTCAAGGGACCCGTAGCGCACAGAGTGACATGGTCTGTGCTCATGACCGTCTCGACGATGAAGTCTACCGCGTGCTTGCTTTCAGGCTGACGTTTCGGCGGTGTTACCGCCGGACCGTCCATGCCGCTTTCGCCATGAACGTTGGCGGCAATGATCAGGGGTTTCGTTGATGGACCCGCATGACCGGGATAGACCGGGATATCCGTACGTCCGATCTTTTCCAGCACGGTCAAAGCGTTCCTGGTGACATTCGGCAGATAGCCGTTGCCCCCGACCGTCGTCACGCCCAGCAGATCCAGGTTCTGTGCCGCCAGCATGATCGCAAATGCGTCATCATGTCCGGGATCGCAGTCCAATATCAGTTTTCTCATCTTGTTCTCCTTTTATTTCCGTAAAGCCGCCTTATTCATAAAGGCAATGATCTTTTCTCTATCGAAATCCTCGTTACCCGAGATCTTGTACGCCGCCGTTGCCGAAGCAAAGCGACAGGCCTCAAAGACGTCCATCCCCGCCAGTCTGCCGGCTATGAGCCCGGCATTGAACGAATCGCCTGCGCCGGTCGTATCCGCCGCTTCAACATCGTAAGCAGGATATTCTTCTTCGTTTCCTTCGCTGATCACCAGGTATCCGTCTTTCCCGCTTCTGGCGATCACACACCGGTCTTTATTCGCAAAATATCTGACGCTGTCTTTCCATTCCTTTGCAGGATGCAGCGATACGAATTCATCTCTGGCAGAACCGGTCAGATATCGGACAAAAGGAAGGATCTTCCTGATCGCTTCCGTCACTTGCGGATCCAGCAGTCTGATGTCGCTGACCCTGGTATTCAGGTCGAACGATGTCTCAACTCCCGCCTCATACGCGATCCGATACAGTTCCGGAAGGGTCTCGATGATGCTTCCTCCCGAAAGCAGTGTCATTCCCGAGGAATGAAACCAGGAAGCTTCCCTGATCTCGTTCCAGTCGATCTTCTCCGGATCCAGGTCGCAATAAGCCTGTTCCGTTCTGGGAAAACCCCAGAGATGCCGCTCGCCTTCCTCATCGATAAATGCAAATACATTGATCGTGTTCAGTTCTTCCTTAACGATCAGAAGGCTCGTATCGATCCCCAGGCGGTCCATCTCTCCCCTGATGTATCTGCCTCCATAGTCGCTGCCTATGCTTCCCAGGAAAGCAGTATCGACTCCCAGCTTTGCCAAAGCAGCCGCCGTACCTCCGATCGTCCCGCCCAAAGAGAGACGATAAGGCACAGCCTTCCCCAAAGCGTCATCCACGAGATCCTGCAGACGGATATGAATATCGATGCAGGCATCCCCCGCTACGATCGCTTTGTTTCGCTTCTCAGGCATTCCTCGCAGCCTCGATGAACTCCCAGACTTTGACCGGATCTTTGACTCTGCCGGTGATTTCCTGAAGGAACTTCGGGTATGTCGTCAAGGTGCAGCTGTCGACGCCGTAAGGGTGGGTCTGATGGATCGCTTCCGCCACATTGCTTCCATCCAGCCCTCCGGCAATGATGCACTTGACATCTGTCGATTCGACGATGCGCCGGTCGATCTCCCGGTCATGGATCATGCCGGTCGCGCCGACGCCGATATTGCTTTCGGGATCCTTGGTATCGATCAGGAAGAAATCCGTAGTAGGCTCATAGGCTTTGATCAGCTCCAGAATCTCCGGCCACTGTTCCTCGACCGGAACGCCCGCATAGACCGGGATCGCCTGCATGATCTTGAGCTTCGGGAACCTGTCCCTGATACACTGCACGCCTTCCGGGCTGATCAGTCGGATATCATTGGAAAGGTGAAATACATCCGGCTCATACAGAGACAGATCGTTGATGATCTCGTCGACATCCGTCGCGATGGTCAGACCTACCTTTACGACATTGTCAGGCAATGCCTCAAAGAATTCCTTTGCCTGCGCGCAGTTTTTCTGTCTGGGCAGGTGTGCGATCTCGCCATAAGCGGTTCCGATATGGTTTGCGCCTAACGCCGCAACGATCTGCGCATCCTTGATCGTTTCGCATCCATAAATCTGTGTAATAACGTTTGCCATGATCCTTCCTTTCTAATCGCTGATCACTTTCACGAAGAACTGTCTCGACCTCGGTCCGTCGAATTCGCAGAACAGCACGCCCTGCGAAGAACCGAGCATCGCTCTTCCTTCATGAACGATCAGCGTCATTCCCGTACCGCAGATCGCACTCTTGATGTGCCCTGCCGCATCGGTAGGCGTATCGAAATTGTGGTGATAGTCGTATCTCATCGGAATCAGCTTATCCAGCTCTTCCTGAAGATCCACATGCCCCCTCTTGTCCCAAAACGAAGTGATGATGATGCCTGCCGTCGTATGGTTGCAGTTGATGACGCAGATCCCTTCCTGGATGCCGCTGTTCTTCACGACCTGCTGAACCTGTTCTGTCACATCGTGCATGCCTTCGAATTCTGTCTTGAGGCTTATCTTTTCCATGTATGCCATATGTATTTCCTTCCTTAAATGATCACGATCTCGCTGTTGCGGAATCTGGCCGCGTCCTTATCCTGACACCAAGGTTCTTCGTTGTTTCTGAACGGCCTGCGTCCTCTCCAGCAGCCGATATATCCGGCTACGAAATCCATCGGGATGTGTTCCATCAAAGGATGCATCCAGACGGCTTTCGCTTTCGGCACCCTGATCACGTATGCGTTCTCCGGGAATAGCGATTCCTCCGCATCCGTAATGACAGCTACGTGCTTACGTACGGAGCACATCACCCGTATCGTTTCCAGTTCCCGCGAGAAAGCAGGAGAATCTTCGTTGGCGATGATGAAGGTTCCGATGTGTTCGGTATCCCTAATGAAATAATTGATGTGGCACCAGCCTTCCGAATCGTCGTTGGTCGTCAGTCCGCCGAACGCTTCCACCATTTTTGCCGAACCGAAGAAGGCGGTCGCATAGTCGGCGCCGTCTCCGACAAAATCCATATTGTCTACGCCATCTTCTTCCCATTGTCTGGCCAGTTCAAACGCCTGATTCGAGATCCTCTCCATCGTCGCTTCGTCATAAGAATCGACATATTCGAGAAGACCGTCTCTGCAGGCTTGCGCCTGTTCCGGCGTCAGCTGCTTCTTGATCTTGCTCATATAGAAACCGAACATCATCAATGAGAAAACCGAAGAATAGTAGGAAGTGACATTCGGGGCAAGGTCATAATCCGGCAGCGTCATCGGAACGACATACTTGCAGTTGCCTGCCAGCTTACCCTCCTTGTTGGCGGTAAAAGCGATGCTGGTGCCTCCGTGTTCGTTGATCCTTAAGGCTGCCTCGTTAGGCCTTGCCGGGGAACCGGAAATAGATACGACACAGAGCGTGTTTCTGCCTAAAGTCAAAGGTTCCCATCCGCTGTAGGTATTGTGGTAACGGGAATACTCGATATTCCGGTAAGCCTTGGTCGGCGTTCCCGGAACCATTCCCGTTTTCGTTGATGTATCGGCGTTCTCGAAGATCGGTTTGGTTGCGATGGCGGCGCAGTAGCTGTCTCCGCATCCGGTCAGATAAACGTTGCCTGATTTCAGTACGGCCTCAGGTGGTACGCAGTTCTCAAAAAATTCGAATGTTTCGTTCTCTGCGATCATATGTATATCCTTGACGCTGTTCCTGATCTGTTCCAGAAGAGGACTGTTATAATCCTTGTGATCCATAGACTACTCCTTTTCTCCCATGACGCATACGCTGTAGCTGCGTTCCTGCGGTCCGTCATAATCGGCGTAACAGACGCCTTGTTTTCCTTCACACAGCAGTTTTCCTTCTCTCAGGATCATCGATACGGAAGAACCGAAAAGACAATTCTTGATCTGCCCGGCGGCATTCTCCGGGGAAACCTGATAACGGTAGTTGATCCTGGCGGGAACCATCCTGCGCATTTCCCTGATGATGTCATCCTTCACTTCCTGTCCGAGGGAAGCGATCTTGAAAAGACCGGCGGCTTCTTCGACCGTTTCGACGGTGACGATGCCATTTCTGATCCCGCTTTCTTTTATCGTTTCACAGACTTCGGCAGTGATGTCCTGCAAAGAATCCCTGTCGGTCGTGATCTTGTATTCTTTCGTGTAAACCATGATGTTCTCCTTAAATGATGACGATCTCGGTCCCGCCTTTCAGACGGTTCCTGCTCAATTCGCTGTCATACCTTTCATCATCCGAACGGAAAGACGGAATTCCTTTGAGAGCCGCCAGATATCCTGCGACCATATCGAAAGGAATGTGCTGGACCAGCGGATTCATCCAGAAATACTTCGGAGCCGGGGTCGTAAAGACTTCCATCCCTTCCGGAAATTCTTCCTTGCCGGCATCACTGACGATCATGCAGGGACTATTCAATATTCTGATCGCTTTAATCGTCTCCAAAAGCCTGCCATAGGAAGGCGTAGACCTGTTGGCGATGACGACCCGGCCGATCTTTTCCGGATCCGCCAGGAAGAAATTGATGTGGCACCAGTCTTCTGAATCATCGTATGTCGTATAACCGCCGAAGGCTTCGATCACTTTAACTGAACCGAAGAAGGCAGTCGCATAATCCCCATAATCGCCGATGAAATCTTCCACTTTGAGATCTTTCCATTTCGTTGCGACCTCAAAAGCGTGCTCCTCGAATTCATCATTCTTCTTCTGACACTCCGAAACGAAATGCAGGAGCTCTTTGTTCATGTCATCGTAAACAAGCGGACCGATCGTGTTCCTGGCGCGTCCGATCCTCAAGGCGATCAGGAACAGC
>JAEEGI010001522.1_pt1 | contig 57771 bp, 37 predicted proteins | sample 8958751 | NCBI WGS metagenome assembly JAEEGI01 (sample SAMN16246545, study PRJNA631951) | gut metagenome | biome: gut microbiome; feature: rumen; material: KS-attached | host: Bos | place: Iran: Karaj | collected 2018-10
GCCCGGCACGGCGATTCTGTCCCAACCGCTCACGTCGTAGTCCTCCTTGTAGAAATCAACAGGCCTGTCCTCTGGCTTAGGACTCCAGTGGAACAGCCATTGTCCGTCAAGCGACACAATCTCTTGACACTCCTTCTCTTTCGACGGCAGCTGCAGTGTGGCATGATATGGCAGTTTGTTGATGCCCAATACGGCAGGATTCTCCCAGTCGTGGGTGGTCTGCGCATGAACCGTTATGGTCAATAACGATGTCAGTATGATGAGACTTCTTTTCATGATTATTTCGATTTGATGGTAAGGTTGGCTTTAGGCAGACTGCTTTTGATGCTTACTGTTGCCTTGCCCTTGTTCTTGTTACTGCGCACCACGAGCAGGGCACGTCCTTTCCATGTGGTAACATGTGACGATGTCTTCGGCTCGCGGTCAGTGAGGTCGGCAGTGGCAAACGCCATCAGTCGGCCTTGTCCCTGAACTGTAGCCTCGCAGGGGATGGCGGCATCGGGACATACACGACCCTGGGCGTCAACCACCTCGACGGTGATGAAAACCAAGTCCTGACCGTCTGCCTTGAACGCGGGCTTATCGGCAGTGAGACGCAGCTGAGCAGGTTCGCCAGAAGTCTGAAGACTCACCCCCAGCCCCTCTCTTGTAGAGAGGGGAGTGGTTACTTCAGCTCGCAATGTGCCCGGCTCGTAGTTGACGGTAAAGACGGCCTTATATTCCGTTTCTTCGCTGACAGCCTTGGTGCCGATGAGTTTGTCGTTGAGATACAGCTTGACTTCCGGTGCCTTGGTATACACCTCGACCTCGATGGGCTTGCCTTCCCATCCTGGCCAATTCCAGCTCTCCCACGTAGGCCATACGCTCCACGCCGTCATGTTGATCTTGCCACAATAGCCATCCGGCTCGCGAACGGCCAAATAGACACCCCCCTCCAAACCTCCCCGAGGGGAGGCTGCTACGTCCCCCTCGGGGGACAACAGGGGGGTCTTCCACAACATCTCCCTATAATGACTGATGGGTTTGCGCCAACCCGTGATATCCACATCGCCGCAGTAGGCACCGTGCCACTCGGGCACACCACCCTCGCGCCAGTGCTCGCCTGGCGTCTCACCATCGTAGTAATTACGGCCGATGCCCGACTCACCTAGGTAGTCGAGACCTGTCCACACAATATCGCCAATGACGTACGGATAGTCGCGAACCAGCTTCCAGTTCTTGAAAGCATCGCGCGGATAGCTCTCCGTCTGCCACATCACCCGCTTGGGATTACGCTGATGATCGCTAGCGTGCTTATGAATCATGTAGTTATAACCACCGATGTCGAGCACATCGAAGTGGGGGTCGTAGATCTCCCAATCGCTGTCCCAGGCACACAGGGCTTCTGTTACAGGGCGCGTGGTGTCGTAATCCAGAATAGCCTGCTTCAACAGCTTAGCAGTATGTACCACGCGGATGTCCTTGCGCTCTATCACCTCGTTGCCGATGCTCCAACAGATGATGCTGGGATGGTTGCGGTCGCGCTCCACCATCGCACGAATATCCTCCTGATAGCACGAGTCAATCAGCGTAGAATAGTCGTAGGGTTTCTTGGCTGTGCGCCAGCCATCGAAGGCTTCGCCGATGACCAGCATACCAATAGAGTCACAGGCATCGAGGAAGGCGCGTGTGGTGGGGTTGTGCGAGGTGCGGATAAGGTTGAAACCAGCATCCTTCATCTGGCGCACCTTTCTGATTTCGGCAGCATCGAAGGCCATTGCGCCCAGCACGCCATCGTCGTGATGCACACAGGCACCATTGATGAGCAGCGGCTTGCCATTGAGCACAAAGCCCTTCTCGGCATCGTAAGTAAACGAACGGACACCATAGTTTACCGACTGCTGATGAACGACGTTTCCATTTTCTTTCAGTTCAGCCTTCACTTCGTAGCGGAAAGGATCATCCGGCGACCACAGGTGAGGATTCCTGACGATGAACGAAGTAGAAACTGTCTTCTGCTGATGGGCAGGCACGCTTACCGTCATCTGGCCTACGCCAACGGCTACCACTGCATTTCTATCGCGGTCGCTCTCGTTCTGCACCGTCACGTCCACCCTTACAACAGCCTTGTCTGACGATATCTCTGGCGTAGTAACAAACACACCGTTCTCGGCAATATGCAGGGCGGGCATCGTCTCCAGCCACACATGGCGATAGATGCCTGAGCCAGTATACCAGCGGCAGTTGGGCTGTTCTCTGTTGTCGACCTTTACCAGCACTTCATTCTGTCGCTTGTCTCTATATAAATAAGGTGTAATGTCTACCGTGAATGGCGTGTAGCCGTAGGCATGCTGACCAGCTTTCTGTCCGTTGATGAACACCTCGGCCTTCTGATACACGCCCTCAAAGTGCATTTTGACCAAGGAATGGTCCATTGTCCATTTTCCATTATCAATTGAAAACAGTTTCTTGTACTCTCCCTTGCCTCCAGGATACCAACCGCCGTTGGTACCGCTGGCACCAGTTGCCGGGTCGGAGGCATAGAATATCGCCCAATCGTGAGGCAAATCTACACTAACAGTCTTGCCCTCGCGGATAAACTGCCAGCCATTGTCAAACAGCGTTCTCTGTGCTGAAGTACCAAAAGCCAAAAGCCAAAAGCCAATAGTTAAAAGCCAGTTTCTTTTCATATTTTCAATTTTCAATTTATTCGATTTCTACATCATCAAAGGCCATGCGCTCGCCCTCTGCCAGACGGTCGGCATCGAATTTAAGGATGCGAACCTTTGCGGCGGGGAACTTGATGGTTTGCCAAATGGGGTTGTTCACGATGTTCGAGAACTCGCCCGTGGCCAGCTTCTCCCAGTGACTCCAATCGGTAGAGCCCCAGAGGGTGTAGTGGGTGACCAATCCTTCGCGAGTGCCTTGCGGCGGCAGATAGCGGAAAGTGGTAAAGGTCTGCTCTGTATCCCAGTCAATCATCATCTGTGTGGGGGTGCTGAAGAAATAATGCAGTCCGCTGCTGCGTTTCTCGCCTGAGTCAGGGATATCGGCAGTAAGTTCAGGGGCAAGGTATACGCCAATCTTCTTTATGATGGGCTCTGCCTTATAATCGGTAATGGTAAAGCGCAGTTTCGAGGCCTTCACGGTGGGGAAGCAGATGATGCGGCGATGCCCGATGGTGGTCAGCCCGTCGCCATTCTCTACCAGTTCATCCCTTAGCGGTTGCCATTTGCCGTCAACCAGTGCCTCCAGCGCAAACTTCTTCACCCGCTGCCCCAGCGCAATGTCCTCCTCGGCAACGAAACGGTTGAACGCCGCACCTTTCTTAATATCAACGATATAGGTAACCGCTCCCCTCTCCAGTGGGAGAGGGGTCGGGGGTGAGGCTAAATTCTCCCTAAACACCTCATCTATCATCTTCTTGAACGCGATACCCCGCAGACTGTCCGTCGGATGTATTCGTCCATTAGGCGCTATGGGGAAGTTGAGCAGCAGCGTAGAGTTGCGGCCTACCGATTTATAATAGGTATCCATCAGCTTCGACAGACTCTTCACATGTTCGTTCTCCGTCTCGTGGTAGAACCAGCCTGGACGGATACTGGTATTCGTCTCGCCAGGGCACCACACATTGCCATCCTCCACACCGTAGTGCAGCATCTCATAGGGCACGTCGCCATCGCGGTACAGCAGGCTCCAGTTGGTTTCGCCCACATTACCAGCCTCAGTGCCCACCCAGCGCAGGTCGCCACGGTCGCTGCCGTCGTTCCAGATCAGACATTTGGGCTGCAGCTGGCGAATCATCCTATACGTCTCTGGCCACTCATAATACGTGGTGCGGTCTATCTTGCGCGTCTCGTTGGCACCACCATACCAGCCGTCGCCGCCATTAGCGCCGTCAAACCACACCTCGAAGATGTCGCCGTAGTTGGTCAGCAACTCGCGCAGCTGGTTGCGGAAATACTCCACGTAGGCAGGACGCCCGTACTCAGGATGGTTCCTGTCCCAAGGCGACAGATACACGGCAAACTCCAGTCCCTCTTCGCGACAGGCATCGGCCAGTTCGCGCACCACGTCGCCCTTGCCATCCTTCCACGGCGAGTTCTTCACGCTGTACTCCGTATACTTAGACGGCCACATACAGAAGCCGCAATGATGCTTGGCGGTAAAGATGATGCCTCGCATGCCAGCCTGCTTGCACACACGCGCCCACTGCCGACAGTCGAGCTGCGAGGGATTGAAAAGCTTTGGGTCCTCGTTGCCGAAGCCCCACTCCTGGTCGGTATACGTGTTGAGCGAGTAATGGATAAACGCATACATCTCCATATCCTGCCAACGCAGTTGGTTAGCATTGGGCAGCGGTCCTACAGTCGTCTTATCACCTGTGTCCTGTGCGCTCGCGTTAACCGCCAACAGGCACACCACTATCACTACGAAGAACTTCTTGCTGTGTAAACTCATTGGTTGATTCTGGTTTTTAGCTTTCGATTGCAAAGATAGTGCAAATAGAGCGAAAAATATAATAAATCGCTATTTATTTTCATTACCGATGCAATATAGCCGAAGTTTACCCGGGGTAAACTACCCCCTTTACTCCGACTAAACTCCCAGTTTAGTCCGGGTAAACTCTAGGCCAGTTAGCACTGCTAAGTAGGCCAGTTAGGATTGCTAAATAGGCTAGTTAGGATTGCTAAATAGGCTAGTTAGCAAAAACACCTCAACACCTCACTTAATACCACTGAAACGCCTATCTACAAAGGGATTAACGAGAGTGAGGTGTTTTGCAAACACCTCACTCAACACCTCACTCAACACCTCACTTTTTTCATAGTTCGGGATTACACTCCCGTAACGATTCCCTGGATATATGTCTTGAGGATGTGGATGCCTGTCTTATTGTCACCACCCCAGGGGATGATGAGGTCGGCAAACTTCTTGGTGGGCTCAATGAACTGCTCGTGCATGGGCTTCAGCACCTTCTCGTAACGGTCGAGCACCATATCAACAGTACGGCCACGTTCGACGACATCGCGACGGATGTTTCTGATGAGGCGGACATCGTCGTCGGTGTCGACAAAGATTTTCAGATCCATCATGTCGCGCAGCTTCTTGTAGTGCAAGGCCATGATGCCCTCGATGATGATGACGGGCTTGGGGTCGACATGTACGGTTTCCTTCTGGCGGTTGCTCTCTATATAAGAATAGGTGGGCTGCTCCACCGCCTCGCCGTTCTTCAGCATCTTGATGTGCTCTGTGAGCAACTTCCAGTCGAAGGCATCGGGATGGTCGAAGTTGATGGCGGCACGCTCTTCAGGTGTCAAGCCCGTAGTGTCGTTGTAGTAGGAGTCGAGGGGGATGACTGCTGCATAGTGAGGTGGCAGCGCTTTTGATATACGTTTAACGACGGTGGTCTTACCAGAACCTGTACCGCCAGCAATTCCAATGATGGTCATAATAGTAACATTTTATACGTTTTAGGCCACAAAGATAGAAATTATTTTTGAAACGACAAGAGTTTTCTGCACAAAAAGCAAAATAATTAGCAGAAAATTTGGCTGACTGCGGAATTATTAGTAATTTTGCAGCCCGAAATTATCATTAACAAATAACGAACAACAGAAATGAAGAAAGGAATTCATCCAGAAAACTATCGCCCCGTCGTGTTCCGTGACATGTCCAACGGCGATATGTTCCTTACGAAGTCTACAGCAAAGACGAATGACACAGTAGAATTCGAAGGTGAAACTTACCCAGTGGTAAAAGTCGAAATCTCAAGCACCTCTCACCCGTTCTATACTGGTAAGAGCAAGCTCGTTGACACGGCCGGTCGCGTCGATAAGTTCATGAGCCGCTACGGTAAGGCTGCGAAGAAATAAGATATTTCTCACTGAAGAAGTTGATATAAGAAGTGCGTCAAGGTAGTTGCATATGCCTCGACGCGCTTCTTTTTTTGTGAAATTTCCGTAAAACCTTTGGCTGTCACGGGGAAAATTCATATTTTTGTACCAAAATACAATTGTACCATCAATAACAACTACAAAAATGAAAACTGTTTATGAATTCTCTGTCAAGGACAGAAAAGGTAAGGACGTATCACTCAAAGAGTATGCCAACGAAGTACTGCTGATTGTCAACACGGCAACCAAGTGCGGTTTTACACCCCAATACGACGAGCTGGAGGCACTTTACAAGAAGTATCATGCCGAGGGCTTCGAGATTCTTGACTTCCCCTGTAACCAGTTTGGCCAGCAGGCTCCCGGAACTGACGAGAGCATCCACGAGTTCTGCAAGCTGAACTTCGGAACAGAGTTCCCCCGTTTCAAGAAAGTGAAGGTGAACGGCGAGGATGCCGACCCGCTCTTCATATTCCTGCAGGAGCAGAAGGGTTTTGCGGGATGGGACATGGAGCATCCTATAGCAGGAATCCTCGACAAGATGCTGGGCGAAGCTGATCCCGACTATAAGGAGAAGAACGACATCAAGTGGAACTTCACCAAGTTCCTTATTAATAAGAAAGGTATAGTCGTTGCCCGCTTTGAGCCAACGGAGAAAATAGAGAACATTGAGAAACAGATAGAAGAGCTGCTGAAATAATTCAATTCAGAATTGACAATTTACAATTGACAATTATGGAAAGAACCAAGTGTTTGATTATTGGCAGCGGGCCTGCCGGATATACTGCTGCCATCTATGCCAGCCGTGCCAACCTGCAGCCCATAGAGTATTGTGGCATGCAGCCCGGAGGTCAGCTGACGCAGACTACCGAGGTGGAGAACTTCCCTGGCTATCCGCAGGGAGTGGACGGCAACCAGATGATGATGGACCTCCGCGAGCAGGCCGAGCGCTTCGGAACAGACATCCGCGACGGTGAGATTGTGAAGGTTGACTTCTCGAAGGCCCCCTATGCCTGTACCACAGACGACGGCAGCGTGATAGAGGCCGACACGGTCATTATTGCCACTGGTGCCTCGGCAAAGTATCTTGGTCTGGACGACGAGCGGAAATACAACGGTCAGGGCGTATCAGCCTGTGCCACCTGCGACGGTTTCTTCTACCGCAAGAAGACGGTGGCCGTAGTCGGAGGCGGTGATACTGCCTGTGAGGATGCCCTCTACCTGTCGGGACTGGCCAAGAAAGTGTACCTCATTGTGCGCAAGCCCTTCCTCCGTGCTTCACAGGTGATGCAGCAACGTGTCAAGGAAGCTGAGAACATAGAGATTCTCTTCGAGCACAACACCATTGGCCTCTTTGGCGAGAACGGTGTTGAAGGAGCGCATCTGGTGAAGCGGAAAGGAGAAGCCGACGAGAGCTTTGTCGATATTCAGATTGACGGATTCTTCCTGGCTATAGGCCATAAGCCCAACACGGACATCTTTAAGGAGTGGCTGGACACCGATGAGGTGGGCTACCTGAAGAAGATTGACGGAACCCCGCGCACGAAGATACCCGGCATCTTTGTTGCTGGCGACTGTGCCGACCCCGTCTACCGCCAAGCCATCTCAGCAGCCGGCAGCGGTTGCCAAGCCGCCATCGAGGCCGAGCGCTACCTGCTGAACAAATAGGTGCTAGGAGGACTAGTAGTTCTAGTAGTACTAGTGGTACTAGAAGACCTAGAAGACAAGAATCAAAAAAGCCCCGCTTCACAGCGAGGCTTTTTCTTACTTTAAAAACTAAATTAATCAACCATAAACCTTAACCATTAAAAATCTTTTCGTGCTGCAAAGATAAGGCAACTTTTCAAAAGGGAGGTCGACTATTTATTATTTGAGGTCGAAAATATGCGAATTAATCAATTTTCGACCTAAAATAATCAATTTTCTACCTATTTTGGGTATTTTCTTGCTTTTTCGACGAAAAAATGATAGTTTTTGAGATAAAAATTGTAATTTCGCAGCGTCAATTATAAGCCCAATGAACCTGCAAACAGTCATTATTATACTCATCGTCATCGCTGTTGTGGCACTTTTCTTCTTAGGAAGAGAGGTGATTCAACGTGGTATACGCGTGAGACATCGTTTGCAGATGAGTGCCATCTACACCAACATTACCCACGAACTGCTCACCCCGCTCACCGTCATCTCGGCCTCGGTAGACAGACTGCGCGAGAAAGAGCCGTCGAACGAGCAGGACTACGACCTGATGCAGCTGAACATCGAGCGAATGGTGAGACTGCTGCAGCAGATTCTGGAGACCAGCAAGTCGCAGTCGGGCGAGCTGAAACTGCGGGTGGGACAGGGCGACGTCATGCAATACATACGGCAGACAGCCGTCTGCATAGAGCCGCTGATGGCCAAGAAAGGGCTCGAATTCAAGATAGAGTGCGTACCTGAGAGCATGATGGGATGGATAGACACCGACAAACTGGACAAGATCATCTATAACCTGCTGTCGAACGCTGCTAAATACACGCAGGGCGAGAACGGGCAGGTGTTGCTGCAGGTACATACCAACAAACGCTACGACCATATTATTATTAAGGTGAGCGACAACGGCATCGGTATCCCCCAGGACAAGATGAAAAAGCTGTTCCACCGCTTCTACGACGGTGAATACCGTCAGCAGCAGACCATCGGTACGGGACTGGGACTGGCGCTGACGCGTGAACTGGTGTACCTGCACGGCGGAACCATCGAATGTGACAGCAAGGAGGGTGTCGGTACGACGTTCACCGTCACGCTACCCATCAGCAAAGAGTCGTTCTCGGCCTCCCAGATAGACGAACAGTACAAAATAGACATCAACATGGCCCGAAGCGCCATCCTCGACATTGCCAACCGCATGCAAAACGAACAGCCGCAGGAGCTGGAGGAATCATACGTCGTCGACGACGATGCCTACAAACTGCTTATCGTGGAAGACAATGTCGAACTGCTGATGCTGATGAACCAGTTGCTCAGCGCCAAGTATCACGTATACACGGCCTCCAACGGCAAGGAAGCATTGAAGATTATCAAGAAAGAAGAGCTGGATATCATCATCTCGGACGTCATGATGCCCGTAATGGACGGCCTGACACTGACGAAGCGCGTGAAGAGCGATTCCAACTACCAGCACCTGCCCATTATCCTGCTGACTGCCAAGACGCAGGACGAAGACCGCAACGAGGCCCTGCAGATAGGCGTCGACAGCTATGTGACGAAGCCCTTCAAGATAAGCGACCTGGAACTGCGCATCAACAACATTGTCAAGAACCGCAACCGCGTACGGGAAGAATTCAAGGAAAAGCTGGCAAAACTGGAAACTCTACAAGTAAAAGCCGAACCTACCAAACCTACAGTCGACGATCCGTTCCTGAGACAGGCAATGGATTGCGTTTACAAGCAGCTTGACAACAGCGAATACGACCGTTTCGCCTTGGCCTCAGACATGGGTGCCAGCGTCTCTTCCTTATATAACAAGCTACGTGAGCTGACAGGACTCAGCATCACCAACTTCATCCGCGACATCCGCATGAAGGAAGCCATGCGACTGGCTCAGCAGAACCCGCAGATACGCGTCAGCGACCTGGCATACAAGGTAGGATTCAAAGACCCGAAATACTTTTCCACCTGTTTCAAGAAGGAGTATGGCTCACTGCCGACGGAATTCCTCGAGCGCTTATCCACAGGCCAATAAAGGTCAACATCCCATTGATCATCAACAGTTCATAGCCGAAGTGGTAGCCCCACTGCGACTGCGCCAGCACGTCGACACCGTAGCAGAGCAGCGGTGACGCCACGCAGATATAGGGCACCCATCCGTCGCGGGGCTTCAGGCGGGTGAACAGTCCAAAGGCGAAGAGCCCGAGCAGCGGACCGTAGGTATAGCTCACCATCGTATAGATGGCATCAATGAGCGATGTGCTGTTGATATAGCGGAACAGCAGGATGAAAAGCACAAAAAGCAGGCACATGACCATGTGCGTACGCTTACGGAGGCGCTCATCGGCAGGACGCTGACAGATATCCACACAATAGCTAGTGGTCATTGAGGTGAGCGCGGAGTCGGCTGTTGAGAACGAGGCCGCTACTATGCCCAGGGTGAAAAGAACAGGAATGAGTGCCACGGAATTGCCACCCACAAGAAAGGTTCCGACATAAGCGGTAAGCAGTTCATCACCCTTGCCCCCGATGCCCAGCATCGTGAGCAGCACACCCAACGACAGAAAGAGAAGATTGACAGGCACAAATGCCACACCATAGGAACACATATCCTTCTGAGCCTCACGCAAAGTCCTGCACGTCAGGTTCTTCTGCATCATATCCTGATCCAGCCCCGTCATCACAATAACGATGAAGATACCACTAAGGAACTGTTTCCAGAAATAATGCGGCGACTGCCAGTCGTCGAAAACGAATACACGGCTCATCGGGTTGGAAGCCACAGCCTGCACAGTTTCTCCTACCGTCATGTCGAGCGTCCCTACCACCTTATATATAATAAGGAGCAGTGCCGTCAGCAGGCAAAGCGTCTGCAGCGTGTCAGTAACGACTAAGGTCTTGATACCTCCACGGTGGGTATAGAGCCAGATAAGCATCACCATTCCCACTGCGTTTACCCAAAAGGGGAGTCCTACCCCGTCGAATACGAAGCGCTGCATGATCATACAAACCACATAGAACTTCAAGGCAGCCCCCGTCATCTTCGACAACAGGAAAAACCAGGCTCCCGTCTGATAGGATTGTCTGCCCAAGCGTTGTCCCAGATAAGTATAGATGCTCGTGAGGTTCAAACGGTAATAGAGCGGCAGCAGCATGAAAGCCACGATGACATAACCGACAATGAACCCCAAACATACCTGCAGGTAAGCCATCTGCGACTGCTGCACCATACCAGGCACACTGACAAAGGTAACACCAGATATTGAAGCACCCACCATGCCGAAGGCCACCATATACCAAGGCGAGCGTCTGTCAGCCCTGTAGAATGACTCGTTCGTAGCACGTCTCGCCGTTATCCGGCTGATGACGAAGAGCAGACAAAAGTAGGCGAAGAAACAAACAATAATCGTCATAACGCCTGCAAAGGTACAATTTTTATATGGCGGCAGCAAATTTTTCAGTTTTCACTCTTCATTTTTCACTTTATTTTGTACCTTTGCAGGCGGATATACCAATCCTATAAACTAAAGTATTATGTCAAAACAAAAGAAATTCATCCTCCAAGAGAGTGAGATCCCAACACAGTGGTATAACATTCAGGCTGACATGCCCAACAAGCCGATGCCTCCCATCCATCCTGCTACCAAGCAGCCCTTAGGTGTCGACGACCTGGCACACATTTTCCCAAGAGAGTGCTGCGTACAGGAGCTGGACACAGAACATGCGTGGATAGACATCCCCGAGGACGTGCTCGAGAAGTACAAGTACTATCGTTCAACGCCGTTGGTACGTGCCTATGCCTTGGAAGAGGCCCTTGGTACTCCCGCTCATATCTACTTTAAAAATGAGTCGACCAACCCGCTCGGTTCCCATAAGATTAACTCTGCCTTGCCTCAGTGCTACTATGCCAAACAGGAAGGCACAACAAACGTTACCACCGAGACAGGTGCTGGCCAGTGGGGTGCCGCCCTCTCGTATGCTGCAAAAATCTACGGTCTTGACTGCGCTGTCTATCAGGTGAAGATTACCATGCAGCAGAAGCCCTACCGCTCAAGTATCATGCGCACTTTTGGTGCTGTTGTCGAGGGTTCACCTTCGATGTCGACCCGTGCCGGCAAGGACATCCTGACAAAGGATCCAACGCACTCTGGCTCTTTAGGAACAGCTATCTCTGAGGCTGTTGAGCTGGCAACCACCACACCTAACTGTAAATATACGCTGGGATCCGTGCTGAACCACGTTGGCTTGCACCAGACTATCATCGGACTGGAAGCTGAGAAGCAGATGCAGATGGCAGGCGAATATCCCGACATCGTCATTGGCTGCTTCGGTGGTGGTTCCAACTTCGGTGGCATCTCGTTCCCCTTCATGCGCCACAATCTGAGCGGCGAGCGTCATACTGAGTTCATCGCTGCAGAGCCTGACAGCTGCCCGAAGCTCACTCGCGGACAATTCCGCTATGACTTTGGCGACGAGGCTGGCTACACTCCGCTGCTGCCCATGTTCACCCTTGGTCATAACTTCAGGCCGTCGAACATCCATGCTGGTGGCTTGCGCTACCACGGTGCCGGAATGATTATCTCGCAGTTAATCAAGGACGGCTATATGCATGGTGTTGACATTCCGCAATTGGAAACATTTGAGGCTGGTATGCTTTTCGCCCGCACCGAGGGCATCATCCCTGCTCCAGAAAGCTGCCACGCTATTGCTGCTACCATCCGCGAGGCAAATAAGTGTAAGGAAACAGGCGAGGAGAAGGTTATCCTCTTCAACCTCTCTGGTCACGGTCTCATCGATATGCCAAGCTACGAAGCATTCATCAAAGGCGACCTGCAGAACTACACGGTTACCGACGAGATGATTGCCGAGAACCTAAAGGAACTCGACCAGCAGTAAAGTATTCGCAAGTTTTGCTCGATTTTAAAAGATCTAGAATTAGAGATTTTTTATTCGCAGATTCGAGCTTTTCGAGCGATAAAGAAAGAGAAACGGAGCAATCAGAAATGAATTGCTCCGTTTTTTGCTATTGTCAACTGCAGTCCGAAATTGTTACCTAAAAGTGCCCCGTGGTCATACCCCACGCCCAATTTCAGGCTCCACCCCTTAGCAACCTGCTCCGGCATCCGATAAGCAGCTTCCGCCAAAAGGCTTAGGTTACGCTCTGGATTGTCAAATGGTTTTGGATAGTTTCCAAAACCTTTCTGGGCAGAAGCCAGCAACCGATAATGCAGGCTCGGCAATGGGGTGCCCGACAAGCCTAAGTGAAGTGCATAGAAACGGTTGTCCAGTATCCGAATCTGTCCATCTGTATTATAAAGAGGTGAACGGTAGAGCGGATTGCCCATCACCTGCCCCCAGTGCTGCCAGCCCGTATAAATACCATGCTGGTAATAGCCATCCCTACCACCAAGATGGTCGGGTAAATACTTCTTGTGATCGAAATAGATAGGACCGCTCTGGTATTTGGTATATACGTATTCAACGACGATATTATTCAGCCAGTCGTTACGTTTCAGGTTCAGTTCAACGCCTAACAGCATATCCTTGAAATCGTAAAGCAGGAAACGGTGGCCGTGTTTTTCCATCCATTGGCTACCCGTCGTGTAATTGTCGTAGTCCAACTGAAACATACCCGAGAGGTCCTCGAAGTAATGCTCTCCATATACATGGACAGCCCACGTTGGCATATCGTAGTTCAGCCTTGCAAGCCATGCACCCAGATGGTTACCGTCAGCGCCCTGATACGCCTGATCGGGATTAGCATCATCACCATCGTTCCCACTCGGGACAAAGGCGCGGAAATACGACTTCAGCGTCACAGGATTGATGTTCCTCTCCGTATACCCCTTTCCACTATATGTATAAGAATGACCGCCAAACTGGCATGCCATCTCCATTCCTATCTCCGCAGAAAAAGGACTGCCAGGCTTTCCCACCTTCAGGAAGCCAGCCTTACTATGGAACAGCACATCCTGGGTATACCCCGATTTCCCCTCTGCAAAATCCTTCTGCCAACCGTTGTCAGTGAACCATCCATAGGCCAGGTGGCCCTTGAATTGCAACCAGCGAGCCGTCAACGGTACATCAACGTAATCAGGCCAAGACAATCGTACCTGCGGCACGGGGCGCGCATTGATGCCTAATACCTGTGAGCCAGAACTCAACTCCTGATTCTTCATCTCCATAGGCAGTTCTTTGCTGCCCAACAGCAATGTTGCCTTGCGCCAACGCCCTTCGAAGAACGCCTGCTGGACGATAAAACTGCTCGTATTGTTGTAGGCAGTTGCCAAGTCTATTCCATAACTCATGCCCCACGTTTTCAGCGAGTCGTTAGCTAACGGACGAACCAGGGCGGCACGCAGATAACCGTTGTTCTTATCCAGCGAGCTCAGGCCATACTTATTTGCATTCAACCACAAAGGATTATGGTCGCCCGACCCCGCTGTTGCCTGCGCCTCCACCTTATATTGCATATCCCCCTGCGCCCATACTGTTAACGGATGCAACAGGGTGGCAAATATCACGCCAATGATATATCTTTTAGCTTTCACGCTGCAAAGGTACAAAAAAACATGCTTAACATTCCATAATTCAAAATATTTTTGTACCTTTGCCCAAATTCTACGAGAAAGCAATGGACATTACTGAACGATTTCTGAACTATACAAAGTTTGACACGCAGTCTTCTGAAGAAAGCGACAGCGTGCCGAGTACCCCGAAACAAATCATTTTTGCAGAATACCTAAAAAAGGAACTTGAAGCAGAAGGACTGGACGATGTGGAAATGGATGACAAAGGCTATGTCTACGCTACGCTGAAGGCGAACGTTAAGGGCAATATACCCACCATCGGATTCATCTCCCACTACGATACCAGTCCTGATTGCTCGGGGGCTGACATCAAACCACAGATAGTACGCAACTATGACGGAGGCAATATCCTGCTTTCCGAGGGTATCATTAGCAGCCCGAAACGTTTTCCTGAATTAATGCAACATATTGGTGAGGACTTGATTGTCACCGACGGTACCACACTACTTGGAGCCGACGACAAGGCAGGTATCGCAGAGATTGTGCAAGCAATGGTCTTCCTACAGAAACATCCCGAAATAAAGCACGGAAAGATACGCATAGCCTTCAACCCCGACGAGGAGATTGGCATGGGTGCCCACCACTTTGACGTAAAACATTTTGGCTGTGATTGGGCCTACACGATGGATGGCGGAGACGTGGGCGAACTGGAATTCGAGAACTTCAATGCAGCATCGGCTAAAATCACCATCAAGGGCGTCAGCGTACATCCAGGCTATGCCAAGGGAAAAATGATCAACGCCAATGCATTGGCTGCAGAGTTTGCATCACTGTTGCCCAAGGAAGAAACGCCTGAACAGACAGAAGGCTATCAGGGCTTCTACCACCTGCTGAACATTCAGGCGAACATCGAGGAGGCACGGATGAGTTATATTATCCGCGACCATGACCGTAATCGCTTTGAAGAACGTAAGCGATTCATCGAGCGCTGTGCCGCTCAGATGAACGAGCAGTACGGTGAAGGAACCGTCAGCGCTGAGGTTCACGACCAATACTACAACATGAAGGAGAAGATTGATCCGCAAATGCATGTTATCGACCTTGTGCTGCACGCCATGCAAGCAGTAGGCGTTGCTCCCAAGGTAAAACCCATTAGAGGCGGTACTGACGGTGCCCAGCTTTCATTCCGAGGCGTCCCCTGCCCCAATATCTTTGCGGGAGGCGTCAACTTCCACGGCCCTTATGAGTTTGTGAGCATTCAGTCAATGGAGAAAGCCATGCAGGTGGTCGTAAAGATATGTGAGTTGACGGCAGAATACAATAATTGAGAGATTGAACAAAAAAGACAGTAACAGATGGCAGAACTTCCCGCGCTGATACAAGACTTAGCATTGATGCTTGTTGTGGCAGGCATCGTAACCATTATTTTCAAGAAGCTGAAACAGCCTCTGGTATTAGGCTACATCGTAGCAGGTTTCTTGGTATCGCCCCACATGCCTTATACGGCTTCAGTCGTTGACCAGGAGAATATCCACCTATGGGCAGACATCGGCGTCATGTTCCTGCTATTCTCTTTAGGTCTTGACTTCTCGTTCAAGAAGATCCTGAAAATGGGTGCCTCGCCCATTATCTCAACTGTCACCATTATCTTCTGCATGTCGATGCTGGGCATCGTTGTAGGCCATGCCTTCGGCTGGAGCCAGATGGACAGCATCTTCCTGGGCGGTATGTTGGCCATGTCGTCCACCACTATTATTTATAAGGCTTTCGATGACCTCGGCCTGCGGCAGCAGCAGTTTGCCGGGTTGGTTATGTCGGTTCTTATCCTAGAAGATATCTTAGCCATCGTCATGATGGTCATGCTATCGGCCATTGCCAGCGGCAACAACCCTGACGGCAGCCAGATGTTAGGTTCCATCCTCAAGATTGGTTTCTTCCTGATACTATGGCTAGTAGTAGGCATCTTTGCTATTCCACTGTTCCTGCGTTCTGTTCGTAAACTGATCAATAGCGAGGTACTGCTCATCGTATCACTTGGACTGTGCTGCGCCATGGCTGTCATTTCCACGAAGGTAGGCTTCTCGTCAGCCTTTGGTGCCTTTATCATGGGCAGCATCCTAGCTGAGACTATCGAGGCTGAGCGCATTGAGAAACTGGTGGAACCGGTAAAGAATCTGTTTGGTGCCATCTTCTTCGTGTCGGTAGGTATGCTGGTAGACCCTCAAATCCTCATCGACTACGCCATTCCCATCCTGCTTCTGGTGCTTACCATCCTTATCGGACAGTCGTTCTTAGGTTCGCTGTCGTTCATGCTTGGTGGTGAGAGCCTGAAATCGGCTATGCGCTGTGGTTTCTCAATGGCACAGATTGGTGAATTCTCGTTTATCATTGCCTCCTTAGGTCTTTCGTTAGGCGTTATCAGCGATTTCCTCTACCCGGTTGTGGTAGCCGTATCAGTCATCACAACTTTCCTCACACCTTACATGATACGGCTTGCCACACCGGCTTACGGCATTCTGGAGAAGCGGCTGCCCTCTCGACTGATACAGACGATGAACCACCTCTCAACGAGTCATCCTGACAGTAACGAGAAGAGCCTATGGAAAAGGCTGCTGACACAGATGACTATTAATACTGTGGTCTACAGTATCCTCTCATCGGCAGTCATCGCCCTCATGTTCACCTTCGCACTCCCCTTGGCCGTAAAGTTGCTATCACATCTCAGCTTCACACTGTTCGGCATCAACTTTTCGATACCCGACATTGTTATCGGCATTGTAACTACCATCTTCATTGCCCCATTCCTGCGGGCCATGGTGATGAAGAAGAACCGCTCGGAAGAATGGAAAGCCCTATGGGAAGAAAGCAACCGTAACCGATTGCCCTTGCTATTTACCATTCTGGTACGCGCCATCATTGCCGTCAACTTCATCTTCTACGTCTGCAACTACCTGAGCCACTTTAACAATGCCATCCTCATCACGTTAGGTGTCATAGCACTGGTACTGATTGTCCTGTCACGCGCTGTCAAAAAGCGCAGTATCCGTTTGGAAAGGCTGTTTATCAACAACCTCCGTTCTCGTGAAATCGAAGCTCAAGTACATGGAAAGAAACGTCCTCTTTACGAAGGCAAGTTACTGGACCGCGATATCCATATTGCAGAATTTGAGGTTCCTTCCGATTCCAAGTGGATGGGACAGACACTGAAGCAGCTGGCTTTGGGAACCAAGTACGGTGTACATGTGAGCAGCATTATGCGTGGTGGTCATCGGCTGAACATTCCCAATGGCGACTACATCATCTTTCCGGGCGACCACCTGCAGGTTATCGGAAGCGACGATCAGTTGTCAAAACTGGGGAATGCACTTAAGACAGAAGTGCTGGGCGAGGAAGAAAACGTAGAAGACCGCGAGATGAAACTTCGTCAGCTTATTATTTCCACCGACAGTCCTTTCATCGGCAAGACGCTGGAAGAGAGCGGCATCCGCAGCCGATACAGCTGTATGGTCGTTGGATTGGAAGAAGGTAAGGAGAACCTGTCTGTTATCAGTCCCAAGCGTAAGTTCGAAGAAGGCGACATCATTTGGGTTGTGGGCGAAAAGGAATCACTACGTTCCCTGCTTAGCTAATGAGTAGTATCTCCCGCGTATCGTAGTCCTGTTAAGCTACACCTTATCAATACCACTGCACGCTGTTACTGTAGCTGGAGCGCTTGTCGTATTTCAGGGCATCGGTAAGCGTCGAGGCGTTACAACGGAAAGAGAAGTTGTAACTGGCATAGGGTGCCAATACTACCGAGCATGACATGTTGAAGCAATGCAAGTCGCGGCTAAGCGAGGCTTGCGTCATGGAAATCTTACTATTTTCGAAATCATAGCCACTACTGAATGTAATGTTCCATCCGTCAGAAATACGGATATTACCACTCACATTCAGTGTTTGGGTAAACTTATAGGGATAGCGCATGGTTTCGTAATTAAACTTCGACTTGTCGGTATTCTCTCGCATAGTAATACCGTAGCCGAAGCTGAGCGACCAAGGCAGGTTGAAGGCCATATAGCCATCGTCGTCGGTTTCTGCCTTACCGGCACTTTCACGCTTGGCACCTCGTTTACCCTCCTCCATATCGCGGTCAATATTGGAGTTGAGATCCAAATCGTCTATTTCCTCATCGTCCTCACCTCTGCGTTTCTTTTCTTTCTTGTTTGTTTCCTTCTCTACCTTCTCGCCACGTAGCCACTTGAAGAAATTAGCCACCTTCTTGTTGTCGAGCGTATAGGAAAGGTTCTGCGACATACCCTGGAAACGACCAATCTTACCCTGTTCCCAGTAGGTGACATTATCACTCTCATGAGGAGTAGCACCAACGGAGTCGGCCTCATAGACATAGCTGGCGAATACTGCCGACAGGTTGAAAGTGTAGCTCTTGGTCAGCTTCAGGCGCAGGGTGGTGTTCAACGAGCTCCACGGCTGCCTGGTCGCAGCCATATTGTACGACATATTAGCACTAAACTCGTCAATCAGACTCACCTTCTTCACCGAGTCATTGGAGTCGCGAATCTTCATCTCCAGGTTGTTCTTGATGTCGAAGCGGATACTTCCTGTCTTGCCTTTGCCTGGAGGCGATACGCTTCCCACACGGTAGGGCGAATACTCCACTAGCGTAACATTGCCGTTCGCATCGGTTTTCTGGTAGTAATCGTAATAGCCATATCGATCACTACCGAAATCCGGAGCATAGGTAAACGACACAGTAGGTGTGAATACATGGCGGATGGCCTGTATCCTGTCACCGAAGAGCTTTCGTGAGGGAATATAGGTACCGTAGAGCTTGGTATTGGCCGACATGCTCATACTCCAATTGTAGATGTTATAGAAACCGGTCACGGTGTCGATAACCTCCACCTGTTTGTCAGCATCCCATTTCTTAAAGACCTTGATAAACGAGTTCTTGTCAGTAAAGTTGAAGCTAGGGGTGAGGTTGATGACATTGAATGCCGTAAACGTAGCACTAATGGGGATAGTGTGGGTAATAGAGTTCTGCCAGTCACGACGGAAGTCAGAGTGCAGCAACTTGTCTTCCTTGGTCTTGATAGAATTACTGAAGTCACCACGATAGCTCATCGATATCTTCTCGTACCAACGCTGTTTTCCCATCATCTTCTTACGACGGAAGGGATAGAATGTCGATACGTTGACATTCAAGCTGGGGAGCCTCAGCGAAATGGAAGAGTCGCGCATGTTCTGCTCAATGTTCATTGACGAGGTTATCGACATATTCAGGCTCGAGAACTTCGTACTGTATGATACTGACGAGGTACGGGTAGACTGCGTCAGGGCCTGCGGGTTGTACATCGAGGTGAGGTTGTTGCGCTCATAGCTCGACGTGGCGAAGTTAACGCTGGCCTGCAGGGTTGAGTAAGGATTGGCCTTGGCATCCTGACGGTGGCTCCACAACACTTTGAAGCTCGTAGTACGGGTAAAGTCGGGCATATTTTCCTCGCCTGTTACCGAATTCTGGTAGCTGGCCAGGAAATTACCTGAGAACTTATAGCGTTTCTTGTAGTTTGAGCTTGCGGTCAGTCCCCAGGAACCCTTGGTATAGATTTCTCCAATGAGTTTCAAGTCCATCTTGTCACTCAAGGCAAAATAGTATCCACCGTCACGCAAATAGAATCCGCGCTCCGTTTCGTCACCATAGGTAGGCATAATGAAGCCGCTGGAATAGCTTTTCGTGAAAGGGAAGAAACCATAGGGGATAGCCAGCGGCAGCGGTACGTCACAAACTACCAGATAGGCAGGACCGAAGACGACATCCTTTCCCGGACGCACCTTGGCGCGCGACATGGCGATATAGAAGTCGGGATGCGGGTCGTCACAGGTTGTGTAACGTCCATGCTGTAGGAACAGTTCGCCGTTGCCTCCACGCTTCGAGATCTCACTGGTGAGGTAGCCGTCTTCCTGCTGGGTGTACACCTGGGTAATCAGTCCTTTCTTCGTCTTGAAATTGAAGGCCATCGTATCGCTCAGGTATTCATCGGAACCCATCTTGAACACAGGCGTTCCTTTCAGCTTATTGGTGGTGGTATCTCGAATACCCGTAGCGTGTACCAGGCTGCTATCGAGCACCATGTATATCTTTTCACTCTTCAAATCCATGTTCATGTACTCCACATGGGAGTCGCCATAAAGATGGGCACGGCCTGAAGCGGCTTCATAAGTCAGCGAGTCGTTGGCCGTATATTTTACTGGTGCATCAATACCGTTTTTCTTCTGTCGGTTCAAGCTATCGAGGGTGAGCGAGTCGTCAATCACCTTATTATATTTAAAGATGGCCAATTGGAGAGAATCCATCTGGGTGGTGTCACGCTTCATCTTCGCTGCTGCGCTGCCAATGTTCGTCTTTATCAGAGAATCCAGTTCTGCATCAACGGTTGGCATCTGCAGTCCCATGGAGTCAGCCTTGGCCGCTATCTCCTTGGTCTTCTTGACAATGGTCTTCTTGTCATCTTCACGTATCATCTTCTGCAGCGTATCCACCAACTCGGTAGGATTGTCAGTAGCAGGCAGTTCCACGGTCTCGGCTATCTGCTTCAGCGTGTCAAGGTCGGCAGTTTCAATCATCTCCTGCACCTTGGCCGCCACGTCGGGCTCCACAGTTTCTGAAATAGCATCGGCAATAGCAGGGGCAATAGCTGCCAGCGTGTCAATCGGCACAGCATCAGGCAGCGGTAAATTGCCAACCACCTCCGACACTTCCTTATTGTTATCCCTACGAAGTGACGAAGGTGTACATGCCCACATAAGAATGAAGGCTACGAACATCAAAAGGATGACCGTTTTTTGTTTCACGGCTGCAAAGGTACGAAAAAAAGTGAAGAGTGAAGAGTGAAGAGTGAAGAATTTAGGGTTTATTCAAACATTTTAGCCCATAAGAGGAACTTTTCCACTCCCTCATGACCGAAGCGTTCCAGGCTCTGGGCAGCTTCCAATACTGTCAGCACACGATCGGGATGCGACTTTGAATAGAACTTGTCAGCATAGCACACCACCTTCTCTTCCAGTTGTTCAGGCTCAAAGCCTGGCAGTCCCGTGCCCGTATGCCGCTCAGCCACACGTGCATGTCTCTCCCATCCCAGGCTTCTTAGCAGTTCTCCGCCTATCTGTCCGTGTCGCAGGTAAGGCTCGGTACCGTTGCAGTAGATACTGGGGGCATTACACCAGCGGATGCCGATGTCGTGGAGCATAGCAGCCTCCTCCACAAACTCACGGTCGATGCGCAGTTCGGGATGGTGGTTGCATATCTTCAGACATCGGTCAGCGACCTGCCGCGAGTGCTTCAAGAGCAATTCCCGCAAGGCCAAAGAGCCCCCTAAGTTAGGGGGTTGGGGGGCTGAACACCCGCCATCCCCGCTAACCGGATAATATTTGTCAATAATTGCTTGGTAGTCCATAATTGTGGGGCTTATAAGGCCTATGGGACCTATGGGACCTATGGGGCCTATGGGCCTTATGGGACTTATTGGCCTTGTGTCCGCTCAATCCACGCAATGGTGTCGCCCTGGCGGATTTGCTGGCCGGGCTTCACGCTGATGTCGACGAGCTTGCCACCCATAGCAGCGGGAATCTCGACAATCTCGCCCCACTTCGTCTGCAGGTAGCAGAAGATGTCGCCCACCTTGTATTCCTGTCCGATGAACGGCTCGATGCAGGCAGCGGGAACGCCCTCGCCACCGAAGCTCCAGATGAGCTGTCCAGCTAATGGCGACTTCACGGCGTCGGCCTTGGCGTGCTTGATGGCATCGATTTCCTCCTGCGAAATCTTGCCTGCGCCACCACCCAGCTTGGCATCCTTGGCTTTCTGGATATCGGCCAGCAGCTGTTTCTTGGCTTGTCCGCTCTTGAAGGGACGGTACTGTTCGGGGTGCATAGCCAGCTCGAACAGTTCCTCGTTGTCCTGTCCGTAGTCCCAGCCGTTCTCGTCCATTTCCTTCTTGAAGCCGTCGAGGGCATTGGGAATGAGCGTGTGTGGATCGACGTCGGTAAACTCGCGCTTCTGCTTCTCAGCCAGTTCGATGAGCTCGGGAGCAATGGTGCCGGGAATTTTTCCACTCTTGCCGAGGATCATGCCCCAGATGGCATCGTCCATCATCACATAGCGGCCCTTGCCCTGCTCGATGGTGAGGAGGTTCATCAGGGCAATGTTCTTGGTGTATTGCGAGAAGGGCGTCACCAATGGGGGATAACCCACGCGCGGCCATACATATTCTACTTCGTTGAACAGCTTCACCAGCATATCGTCCATCGTCAGTTCGGGCTCTCCCTTCTGGGCGCGGAGCTTGTCGATCATCTTCTTGATACCACCAAGGTCGGCCATCATGGAGCCCATCATGCCACCAGGCAGTCCGCAGCCCAAGAGCAGGCTCGACATGTGCTTGTTGGCGGGGTTGATGAAGTAGCCCAGCCAGTCGTCAATGAACTCCTGCGTCAGCGTTCGTGCCTGCATGTAGGCGTTCATGTTGATGTCCTGCACCTCAAAGCCTTCGTTCTTCAGCATCGACTGTACGGAAATGATGTCGGGGTGCACCTTTCCCCAGCTGAGGGGCTCGATGGCGGTGTCGATAATGTCAGCGCCGTTGTTGCACACCTCGAGGATGGAGGCCATTGAGAGGCCGGGGCCCGAGTGGCCGTGATACTGGATGATGATGTCAGGATGCTTGGTCTTGATGGCCTTGGTCAGCGCGCCGAGCATAGCGGGCTGTCCGATACCAGCCATATCCTTCAGACAGATTTCCTCGGCACCAGCGGCAATCACCTCGTCGGCAATCTTCGAGTAGTACTCTACGGTGTGGACGGGCGAGGTGGTGATGCAGAGCGTGGCCTGCGGCGTCATGCCTGCTGCCTTGGCCCACTTGATGCTGGGTATGATATTGCGGGTATCGTTCAAACCACAGAAAATGCGGGGGATGTCGACGCCCTGTGCGTGCTTCACCTTATACATCAGCTCGCGCACGTCGTCGGGCACGGGATACATTCTGAGGGCGTTCAGGCCTCGGTCGAGCATGTGGGTTTTGATGCCTACCTCGTTGAACGGCTTACAGAAGGCGCGGACAGCGGCGTTGGGGTTCTCGCCCGCCATCAGGTTCACCTGCTCGAAGGCGCCGCCGTTGGTCTCCACACGACTAAAGCAGCCCATGTCGATAATAACGGGAGCAATGCGCTCCAACTGATCCTTACGCGGCTGGAATTTTCCAGACGACTGCCACATGTCACGATAGACAAGGCTAAACTGAATCTTTTTCTTCATAATGCGGTATCTTTTTGTTTGTTACTATTTCAATACTTGCTGTATCTGCTGCTCACGATGGATGACGCGCACCTCGATGCCGAACTTCTTGTGAATGTGCTCAGCCAGGTGCTGGGCGCTGTAGACGGAGCGGTGCTGACCACCCGTGCAGCCAAACGAAAACATCAGCGACGTGAAACCTCGCTGAATGTAGCGGCGCACGTGGGCATCAGCCAACTTGTAGACGCTGTCGAGGAAGGTGAGTATCTCGCCATCGTCCTCGAGGAATCGGATAACCGGCTCGTCGAGGCCCGTCAGTTTCTTGTAAGGCTCGTAGCGACCGGGGTTGTGGGTAGAACGGCAGTCGAAGACATAGCCTCCGCCGTTGCCCGACTCATCCTCGGGAATGCCCTTGCGGTAGGAGAAACTGTAGACACGAACCACCAGCGGGCCCTGGGCATCGTATTTCGAGAAGGTGGCCGGGCCATCCTTCGGGTGGGCCTTGTAGGGGTTCTTGTCGGTAGTCTTATATCCGTCGGAGCGATTGACGGCCACCTCCTCTATATGCTGGAACTGCGGAAGCTGGCACAAGCGACGCAGTACGTCCATCAGGTGCGGATAGGGGAACAGCTTCGGGTTGAGCATCAGCAGCTCGCGCAGGTTCTGGATAGCGGGAGGTATAGACTCGATGAAGTGCTGCTTGCGCTCGAAGTAGCCTCGGAAACCGTAGGCTCCAAGCACCTGGAGGATGCGGAAGAGCACGAACAGCGACAGACGGGCCACAAAATGGTGGCTGGTGGGCACCTCGGTATACTGCTTCAGGGCATTGTAGTATTCGTAAACCAGTTCGCGACGCAGCTTGTGCGGATAGCGGGCCGAGGCCTGCCACAGGAACGAAGCAAGGTCATAATAATAAGGTCCGCGACGACCGCCCTGGAAATCAATGAAATAAGGGCGTCCGTCCTTCAGCATCACGTTTCTTGCCTGGAAGTCGCGATAGAGGAAAGCCTCCTGCTTCTCAGCCGTCAGGTCCTTTGCCATCAAGCGGAAGTCGGCTTCCAGCTTCAGCTCGTGGAAGTCGAGCTCGGTGGCTTTCAGAAAGCAATACTTGAAGTAGTTGAGGTCGAAGAGCACGGAGTCGACGTCGAAAGCCGGCTGGGGATAGCAGTTGGAGAAATCAAGCCCGCGGGCACCTCGCATCTGGATGTTGGGCAGTTCGCGGATGGTCTGCTTCAGCAGTTCCTGCTCGGCAAGCGTATAACGGCCTCCTGCCTCGCGTCCGCCACGGATGGCATCGAACAGCGACAGCGTTCCGAGATCGGTTTGCAGGTAGCGCAGCTCGTCGTCGCTGACGGCAAGCACCTCGGGAACCGGCAGTTGCCGTTTCATGAAATGGCGATCCAGATAGATGAATGCGTGGTTTTCGTCACGACTGGTGCCGATGCAGCCTATGACCGTGCTTCCGTCGGCAGCCGTGAAACGATAGTAAGAGCGGTTGCTGCCTGCACCGGGTAACTGCTCGGTTACGACAGGCTCCGCCCCACTCCATCGCTTATATAATTCCAACAATTTCTCCATAGTTGCTGCAAAGGTACAAATAAGTGAGGGAAAAACCAAAACAATATCCGACTTTTTCCGAAAAAAGGTGGCACTAAACGGAAAGAATAGTGCCACTAAACGGGGAGAATAGCGGCACTAAACAGGGAGAAAGAAGGGGGTAAACTTATTCGCAGCGGGCGGGGAAATTATCGGCAGCGGGCGGGGAAATTATCAGCAGCGGGCGCTGCTAATGAAAGCCGCGCCCGCTGCGTACCGATTTTTAGCTGTTTGCTATCAGGATTACTTTTTGATAAACTCCACGCGGCGGTTCTTGGCACGACCAGCGTCAGTCTTATTGTCTGCCACAGGCTCGTGAGAGCCCTTACCAACGGCACGAAGGTTGAAACCGTCGCAGCCCAAGCTCTCGAGGGCTTTTACGACTGATTCTGCACGCTGTTGCGACAACGGGTCGTTCACGGCATCGGAGCCCTGATTGTCAGTATGGCCCTGCACTTCGAAGCGCACGCTGGGGTTCTTCTTCATGTAGTCGGCCACCTTCTGGATTTCAGCCATCGACTCGGGCAGCAAGTCGGCCTTGCCCGTCTTGAACAGGATATTGTTGGTTACAAACTTACCCGTCTCGGCAATAGCCTTCTCAACGGCAGTCATCGATTGCTCATTACGGTCGTAAAGGGCTACGGCTCCCTTGGCAATAACGATATTGCGGATGAAAGTCAGGTTGCTATACTCGAAAGGCACCTGGAAAGACAACCACGTTGGCTGCTGCACATTGGGCAGGTTAACCACACGCTTACCGTCGAAGTAAACCTTCATGGCACGCTTGTTGAACGATAGTGCCACGTGGTGCCAGCCCTGCTTGAACTGATATTCGAAGCCCGACGTCCTGTTATTGCCGTTTGTCATGCTGTTATTGTAAGCTACATGATGTTCGCCAGCGTCACAAATGCCATGAACCAAGGCGAAAGCACATCTGCTACCTCCGTCGCCACTCCATTCTGAGCGGTCGGCATCGTTGGCAAGACAGAGTTTCAGGTCGTTCAAGCCAATATCATTCTTACTTTTCCAGTAATAGAAGTCATACTCAATGGTGAACTGCTCAGGCAGATAAGCACCCGTTTCCTTAATCAACGGGGTGATGATACCATTATTGGTTATCTCAATGGCCTTCTGGCCTCCGAGGGTCTTCACCTCTGCTGCACCGTCCAGCAAATCCCACTTCGAGGGGAACTCGCCAACCGTTTCAGCGGTAACGTCATCCTGGAACAGGATAACGGAGCCACGCTTGAAGTCGGACGAGGTGGCGGCATCAGGATTTTCCTCATCTACCGCTTCAACTTCCTCAGCATTCTTCGACTTGTTGCCCTTGCCCGGGAGCTTCCCGTCAAACGCGTCATCTACAGCTCCGGTAGTCTCCTGATAAACCTTATGTTCCACCCTCGACTCTATGGTGCTCTTGGCAGTTTGTACTGCTCTATCCTTCAATCGGCCCAGAAAGCCCTGTGCGCTGACGCCTGTACTCATGCCCATGAGCAGAGCCAGTGCCATCAATAATCCTTTTGTGTTCATAAGCTTGTAATATTTATGGTTTGACTTTAATTTCTCTTCGGGTGCAAAGATACGAAAAAACTTCGAAACGGCAAACGTTTCAGAGTTTTTTTACTACTGCAGGCTTACTGCCATCAGCCCAATGACCACATCGTTGGAAAGGGTGCGGAGGGTCAGGGAGCGCAGTTTCTTTTGGGGATTCAGCGGCATCGAGAGGATCTGGGCTGCACCTCCGGGAATCTCACGACCATAAACACCCTGAATACTAAGGGTCTTACCCAAGTCGCGACTGACAATGGGGCTTCCCTCAGCAGTAGCCTTACCGAGACAGACGCGAAGCGGGCGATGCTTAGCGGTGTAGAATGCCTTGCCATCGACATAGTAGTCCTGCTCAATGGGGCACCAGTTGTCGGGGTTGCGCAATGTCAGCGTATCTGACGATTTGTCAGTATAGGTGACGATGACGAGGCCGTTGTCGATGCGGCTTTGCATGTGGTTCGTTGAGCCCGCCATCAGCAGATGGGCCATCGAGGCTTTTCCTTTCAGGGGAATGGTGACAGCATCGGGGTAGTTGTCCCACAAGGAGGTGTAGACAATGTTCTGCCCCTGTCTCGGTGTGCGGAAGGTGATGCCTTCGAGCACTAACTTGTCGTCTACGATGAGGGAACGGAATACCGAGTCGTTGATGTCGGCTGTCAACTGCGGGTGACACCACTCACCAATTCCCTGCGTAGGAATCTGCAACGTGGTAGTCTGCGGACGGGGCGACAGGTATTGGTTTTTAAAGATATCGTCAACGTTGGAATTAAAGAACTGATCAATGGTTTGGGGAATAGTAGGCTCCTGCAGGTTAGGCTCGTCAATACCGAGTTTGCGCTTACCAAGCACTTTCGGATGTGACAGTCGCTCCACATAATAGGGCTTTTCCACCTCAATTACCTGGTATTGCTCCTCCGTTCCCTCTATGTCGCGATAATGGCCAAGGCCGAGGTTCTGACGGAGGATAATCTTTAACGGTTGACGGAAGTTTTGGGTAATTTCATAACAATCCTTCCCATTCTTACGCGTGTACCTATAAGTAAGGTAGGGGGTCTTGATGCTGACGCTGTCCCAATCGCTGGGAAAGCCTGGGCGAATGATACATTGGCCGTCGAGGGCCTGCGGGATAATGCCAAAGAGTCCCTGAACAAGCGTGCGACTGGAGATGCCGATACAATCGCCAAAGTCACGATAGCACTCACCTCGTGCGGCATCGTAGTAGCTGATTTGTCCGAAATTGCCAGGTGAAGCGCCATAGTACATCTGATCGAGGATGTTTCCCATCATTAACCGATAGGCCTCCTCGTTGCGCCCTGCCTCGAAGAAAGCCAGCGCCGTATGCATCACCTCAGCAGCTGCCACATTGTTGATACTCCACGAGTAGGGCATCCAATTGGAGGTGGCGATAGTATGATACTCCGTATCCTCTACGCGAATCCTGGGAATATGGCTGTTTACCCAGCCTGTTGCCTCGAAAGCCTGCTCAGGAGTACAGGCACCACAGTCAATAGGCGTATAGACGCTCCACACGGCGGGACTTTCATGCAAGCGCTTCAGTCCCATAGCGTCCTGATATTCAGCCCAAACGCCCTTGCCAGGCATCCACAGCCGCTCGTTCATCGCCTTGAGGATAGCCTCAGCCTCTTGGGCATAGGGATGGGGATCCTCGCCAAGGATCTCGGCTATGCGAGCTGCGAGCTTATTTCCTCTATAGTTATAGGCAGAACTATGGGTAACGGCACCACCACTATAATATAAGGCATCGCTGGCCCAAATACAGCAATAGGCATCGTAGAGGTGGTCGCCATCGGGGTCATAGTTACGCTTCTCCCAAGCCAGATGCGACGTAATGACGGGCCACATCTTGCGCATATAGGCCGTATCAGCATCATACTGGAAGTGCCACAGCAGTTCGTCGATGTAGTTGAGGTTCATGTCGTAATGGTGCATCTGGTCATTGCGCTCAGGGTTGCGGCAGATGTAGCCGTTGCTGTACATCTGCGTTCCCCATCGCTTTTCTGCCCGCGCAAGATTCAAAGCCGAATCCTGCGAGGGATGCGGTATAGTCGGTTCAACGCTGGTAACCTGACTCTTGGCGTATGCATCGAAGTGACTGCGCTGACGATCGTTCCACCCCAACACATCGCCCACATAGGCAGCACGCCAGCCAGCCAACGGCATGCGCCAGCCTACACAACCATGCAACCACGTCTTCCCGTCCCAGTCACCATCGGCAGCAAAGGCCAGGGCGCTGCCTAAAGTGTTAATATAAGGGTCAGGCGTCTCAAATTGGACGCGCTGTGACAACTGACGATAATAACGGATGGCATCCTGATGACGCTGGCGAGCATCGGTAATAGGAAGGCTTACCATTCGGTTTATACTGTCGACAACAAAGTATGAGTCATTGTGGTAACCCTCATGACTGCCCTTATCCCATCCGCTTGTCTGCCACGTAAAGCACTCAAGCCCGCGCTCGCCAGGGGCGGCCTCAAACACGCCAGGCTTGTCGGCACCAATGTCGCCATTACGGTGCAGCTTGGGGTTGGCTATCTCACACATACGGGCTTCGAACGACACACTCCCCTCAAACCAAGAATCCACAAAATACCAAACGGCACCCTCACGGTCGGGACTGGCTATAACCTGTATTTCCAACTGGGAACGATCTCCCCAGCGATGGTCGCGAAGCATGTAACGACGCTCTCCACGCCAAGTGTATGCAGCCTTACAGTAGTCCGTGGAGTCAAGGGGGACACCATTTACCAAGAAACGCAAATGACGGTGATGGTTCTTCTTGACAATGGCAAAGACGGGACGGTCAGAGGTCTCGATGCGATAGTCCGTCCATCCTCCGTATAGGGCACGGGTAAAACGGTTCTTGCCGTTTTCGCAGACGAACGCACTAGCAACAGGATAATACTGCTGGCTACGCTCAACTCCTATCTTATCAAGATTATAGGAGGTTGACTCAATGAAGTCACCCACCTTCTGCTTCTGTGCCACGCCAACAGTAGCGACCAGCAACAACAGGGAAAGTAAGATTAGTTTTCGCATACGTCGGCAAAGATACAAATATTTTGCGGAGTTAACGAAGCAATGGGAGTTAAAGAAACAAAAACGGGGCGTCATCACGACGTCCCATTTTCAAAACAAACTACTTAAAAACTAATCTACTAAAACAAATCAAAAAATATTTTTTCCTTTCTGGCTGCAAAATTACAACGTTTTACTTTGCCGACCAAATATATATGTCTCAAAAAGTTTCGTTTTTGATTTATGTCAAAGCGGGAAACCAGCAGATTTGCCGATTTCCCGCTTTTTGTTATCTTAATATTGCAAATTAGCAACTTACATCATACCGCCCATTCCAGGTGCTCCACCCATCGGCATTGCAGGTTCCTTCTCGGGTTTGTCGCAGATAAGACATTCGGTGGTCAGGAACATGCCAGCAATAGAAGCAGCGTTCTCCAAAGCGACACGAGCTACCTTGGCAGGATCAATCACACCAGCCTTACGCATATCCTCGTAAATCTCCGTACGGGCATTGTAGCCAAAGTCGCCTTCGCCCTCACGTACCTTCTGCACAACAACGGCACCCTCGCCACCGGCATTGGTGACAATCTGACGCAGAGGCTCCTCGATAGCACGGCAGATAATATTAATACCTGTCTGCTCATCGGCATTGTCGCCCTTCAAGCCAACCAACGACTCCTGGGCACGAATATAGGTTGTACCACCACCGGCAACAACACCTTCCTCGATAGCGGCACGGGTAGCGCAGAGAGCATCGTCAACACGGTCTTTCTTCTCCTTCATCTCCACCTCGGAGTTAGCTCCGACGTAAAGGACAGCAACACCGCCTGCCAGTTTGGCCAGACGCTCCTGCAGCTTCTCCTTATCATAAGAAGAGGTGGTCACCTCAATCTCTTTCTTAATCTGGGCAATACGATCCTTGATGGCCTGCTTGTCGCCAGCACCATTGACGATGGTGGTATTGTCTTTCGAGACTGTCACCTTGTCACAAGTGCCCAGCATGTCAAGCGTAGCCTGCTCAAGCTTCAGGCCCTTCTCCTCGCTGATCACAACGCCACCAGTCAGGGTAGCAATATCCTCGAGCATAGCCTTGCGGCGGTCACCAAAGCCAGGAGCTTTGACGGCGCAGATCTTCAGTCCGCCACGCAGACGGTTGACTACCAGCGTGGTCAGAGCCTCAGAGTCAACATCCTCAGCAATAACGAGCAACGGACGTCCGCTCTCGGCAGCAGGCTGCAGAATAGGAAGGAAGTCCTTGATATTCGAAATCTTCTTGTCGTAAATCAGAATGTAGGGATTCTCCATGACGCACTCCATCTTATCACTATCTGTCATGAAATAGGCTGACAGGTAACCGCGGTCGAACTGCATACCCTCGACAACACCAATGTGGGTATCGCGGCTCTTAGACTCCTCGATGGTAATAACACCGTCCTTAGAAACCTTGCGCATAGCCTCAGCCAGCAGCTCACCGATTTCCTTATCGTTGTTGGCGCTGACAGTAGCCACCTGCTCAATCTTGTCGTAGTTGTCACCTACCTGCTCAGCACTCTTTGCGATGAAGTCGGTAACGGCCTTCACTGCCTTGTCGATACCACGCTTCAAATCCATAGGATTAGCACCGGCGGTTACATTCTTCAAGCCCTCGGCTACGATAGCCTGAGCCAAGATCGTAGCGGTGGTCGTACCGTCACCGGCATCATCACCCGTCTTGGAAGCAACGCTCTTAACGAGCTGTGCACCTGTGTTCTCGAACTTGTCCTCCAGCTCAATCTCCTTAGCAACGGTAACACCGTCCTTCGTAATCTGCGGAGCACCAAACTTCTTCTCAATAACCACATTGCGGCCCTTAGGACCGAGTGTTACTTTGACTGCATTAGCCAACTGGTCGACGCCCTGCTTCAGCAGGTCGCGAGCCTCAATATTGAATTTAATATCCTTTGCCATAATTCTTTTCCCTTTCTTATTTGTCGTTATTACGTTATAACGATATTACGTTACTACGATTTATTTCTCAATCACTGCAAGCACATCACTCTGGCGCATCATCAGGTATTTTTCGCCTTCGAACTCCAACTCTGTGCCAGAATACTTTCCGTAGAGCACTTCGTCGCCAGCTTTCAAAATCATCTGCTCGTCTTTGGTGCCCTGTCCTACGGCCTTGATTGTTCCGTGCAAGGGTTTCTCCTTAGCGGTGTCAGGGATAATGATACCACCGATTTTCTCTTCTGCCGGTGCAGGTACTACCAACACACGGTCTGCTAATGGTTTGATGTTCATAATACAATACGATTTTAATATTTAATAAATGTTTCTGACGTGCTATATGCGAAAACCGTGCCAAAACGTCAAGACTGACATTTTGGCACGGTTTATCAGAGAATCACCCAAATGGATTATTTGTAGCCCGGATTCTGCCAAGCTGCTTTCTGTTCGGCAGTGAGATTTGTACCATCGCTATTCTGCAGGGCATCGATGAAGGCCTGCGGAATGGGACGAAGCTCATGCTTGCCGGCAGTAATATTCTTGGCTTCGGGGTTGAATACCTTTGCACGCCTAACGAGAAGACCAGCACGGCTTAACTCCTCCCAGCGGTTCCATTCACCGATGCACTCACGAGTACGCTCGTTGAACACGAAGTTCAGCATGCGGTCGTAATCGCTGGTAGCACCAATGGCTTTCAGGATTTCCTCATCCTCCTGAGGCAGCTGATTGTAGCTCTTAATCTGCAAGTCGCTGGCATCGGTTGTCTCAGCAATACCCGTCGAGAGATAATAGGTATTCTTATGCAGATGAGAATTGTAGTAAGCCTGTGTCATTGTAAGTGAAGAAGTTCCGTTCGAAGTGTTCGAAGCATTACCTGCAATAGCATTGTCGGCCATACCACCGTCAGCCTTCAGGAAAGCAATAGAACCATCGGTATAGTAACTACGGTCCTCACCCTGCTTCCACTGAGCACGAGCACGAATCACATTAATCGTATTGATAGCATCCTGATAGTTGCCTAAACGTACCTGCGCCTCTGCCTTAATCAGATATGTCTCACCCGTACGGGCCATGATAACGTCACGATGGGCATCACCTTTTTCTGCTGTACGACTACCGTCAGCGGTCTTATTAATACCACAGAACACGTTAGAGGTAGCAGTATTGCCGCTCACACCGTAATTATAGAGCACATACTTACCATCCATAAACAGGGGGAATGCATTGGGCACCCACTTGTTTGTCTCAGGATTGACGAATGAGTGTTTCTGTCCGCCACGTCCGAAAGATCCGTAAGGCTCACCATTGAAGCGGGTGTCGCTCTTCTTGTTGAGGATAAAGATAATACCCTGATCTCCCAACTCAGGAACCTGTGACAACTGGATACCGTTGTCGGCAGCAACCTTCTCACGATCATATACGGTGCCGTTGCCCTCTTTCTTGGTGACAGCAATGTTGTTCAAGCCATAAACGGTCTTGAAGGTCTTCCACAGACGAGCGTCATTCACATTGTCATACGTTGAGTAGGTATACTCCGTAGGACGGCAGCGCTGGAAATCCATTTCACCGATATACGCACCACGACGCACCCAACCACCAGAGAAATTAGAGAACTGAGGTGAGAAGTAGTTGTAGGTACGGTTACCAAAAAGTCCCTGAGTAGTGGCATCGCCATTATGCTCGGCAGCCATCAGAATCTCATCAAGAGCCTCGTTGGGGCAATTGATACCCGTCCAGTTTGCATATAGATCGCTGTAGTTTGCTGCCAATGGGCAGGCAGTAATTACCTCGTCACAAAGAGCGATAACTCGAGTTAAGTCAGTATTCTTGTCATACTTGGAAGCCCAGTCGGCACAACGCTCAGACTGACGGAACAGCAGAGCCTTTGCCAGGAAGTGGGCTGCAGTATACTTCGTCCATGTACCATTACCACGCCATTTCTTGGTAGGCAGCATCTTATAGGCCTGCTCTAAATCAGCAATCACCTGATTCAAGGTTTCTTCAGCGGTAGCACGAGTATAATCTTTCTTTACAGCTCCGTTAGCAGCTTCTGTCTGAATGACCACGCCACCATACTGAGCAAAAAGACGGTAATAGTTGTAGCCACGAAGGAAATAAGCCTCACCTAATGCCTTGTTGCGGCTCTCTTCATCACTCACCTTTCCTGCCTTCGATATCACAAGGTTGGCCGTTGAAATACCATAGTACATCTGATTCCAAAGGGCAGATACCGGCGGACAGTTGTTGTTAGGAGCACCCAAAGCCTTGGTAAAGTCCAGCGCATTCAGGTTATTATCGTAAGTATTCCAGATGTCAGAGGTATTGTCGGCACCTGTCGTAAACTCGTCACATCCATAGAGTGTAATACCATAAGCCCACTCATATCCGAAATGCCAACGGATGTTACCATAAAGACCTGCAGCCATTTTCAGCGCACCTTCCTCGGTTTCAAGCAGTGCATCTGTATAGAGGTGTCCTGCATCCTCCTTTAGGAATTCATCGCCGCAGGAGCTTAAGCTCATCATAGCACAAAGCGACAATGCACCGCAAACTATCTTATTACTGATATATTTCATAATCGTTTTCTTTTACTTATTACAATTTGAAGTTTCTGTCACTTAGAAGTCAACTGTCAGACCAACGGTAAATCCACGATTGTAGTAAGTGGCACCAGTATCGAGGTCCATAAAGTCAACTGATGAATAAAGCATACCCAGATTCTTACCCTGCACATACAGCTTAGCAGCGTTGATGCCCAGCAAGTTGCAGATCTGCTTGTCGAGATTATAACCCAGTGAGAGGTTGCGGATCTTGATGAATGATGCATCCTGGAATCCCAGCAAAGCAGCTTTCTTATCACCACCACCGGTACTATAGATAGGCTTCTGCCACTCAGCACCAGGATTAGAAGGTGTCCAATAGTCAATCTCACGCTGCTGATACATACCAAGCTGACCCTCACCACCTGTGCTGATCATATACTTGAAGCGACCCTGCAGCTCGAGGCTTAGTTCGAATCCCTTCCAACTCAGCGTATTTGTCCAACCTGCTGTAAGGCGGGGGTTACAGTTACCGAGAATCACACGGTCCTCATCGTCAATCTTATAGTCACCATTCTGGTCAACCGGCCTTACCATACCTGCTGAGAATGATTCGCCGTTGGCATTGAATTTGGCCATTTCTTCTGCATCACTCTCTTGCCAAAGACCTGCATTCTCATAACCGTAGAACACGGCGATAGACTCGCCTATGAACCATGAGTTGTTAATATCGTCTTCCTTACCGTTAGCCAATTCCTCAATCTTGTCCTTCTGCCAAGCGAAGTTCAGGTTCGACTGCCACATAAAGTCCTTCATCATCACTGGGATGGTGTTCAGCGTCAGTTCTATACCCTTGTTGCTGGTCTTACCGATGTTGTCCATCATAGAGGGATAACCCGACAGCGAAGGAACGGTCATCAGCATCAGCAGGTCATTGGTCGTAGAGGTGTAGAGATCCAAAGTACCACCGATACGGCCTTTCAAGAAACTAAAGTCGATACCCAAGTTCCACTGAGTGGTCTTCTCCCAAGAGAGGTTCTTGTTGGGCATCTTGTTCTGGCTTTTAGAATAATACGGCTCATTGGTAACGAGAATCTGCGAGTTACCTGTGCTGAACGGCATCCAGTAACTGCTGATGACACCAAGTGTACCATAAGCATCAACGGCAGAGTTACCAGTCACGCCAACACCTACGCGGAGTTTCAACTGGTCAATCCACGTCAGGCTCTTCATAAACTCTTCCTGCTCCATGCGCCATCCAAGAGCCATTGAGGGGAAGAAGTCCCATTTATTACCTTCAGCAAGCACGCTGCTACCATCCCAACGGGCAGAAGCAGTGAGCAGGTAACGGTCGCGGAAGGCATAGTTCACACGTGCCATATAACTGCTGAGTGCATACTCGGTAAGTCCGGTTCCCATACCAGCCTTGTTGGCCGACTGAGTAATATCGACAGAACCCATATTATTCCAAAGGAATGAAGACATCGGTATATTCTCCGTATTCATTGAACTAGTCTCCCTATTACTCTTCGAGGCTGACTGCAACAATGTGAGGCCAAGGGAGTGCTCACCGAACACCTTATTATATAATACCATATTGTCAAACGTCCATGCGAAGTTGCGCACATCATTACGGCGGGCATAATTGTTGCCACCGCCACGGGCAGCAGAGCTGGCATCGATGAAGTTACCCATACGGTAGAAACGGAAATCAGGGCCAAACTGTGCCTTATACTGCAAGCCTTCTAACGGCTCCCAGATTTTACCAAAGTCTATCTGAGCGTAAAAACTACCCAAAGCGCGATAAGCCTGTCGGTTATCGTTCGATTTGTTCCACTCATCCATAATGGTATAGGTATTAGTCACTGAACCACCAGGAACCAGAATGATGTTTCCTGCCTCATCGTAAGGCAGTGCGTAGCGAAGTATCTGCTTGGCAGCACCATAGATATCGGTGGGGCCAGAGTTAGATGACTGACCAGTACGGGAGAAACCGTAGTCCTGCTCACTGAAGCTGGCATTGATAGAACCACCAGCCTTGAACCAAGGTGTAGCCTGGACATCTGCAGTTGCCGACAGGGTATAACGCTTATATTCCTGTCCCTTCTGAGTACCTTTGTTGTCCAGATAGCCGAAAGAAACGCCACCCTTCAGGTTTTTGCTTCCACCACGGGCACTAACAGTGTGCTCATGGGTAAAACCAGTGCGAGTTACGAAGTCTGTCCAATCAGTATCGGTAACCTTGGAACCATCCCAAGTTCCACCGGCCCAGCCTTTTTCGATATTTGCCCAGGCAACGTCATCGCCCGAGAAGAACGAACGGTCTTGCTCCAATGTAGGCTGGTCGCCAGGAGTATATTTATCGGGAGCCGAATTGTAGTAAGCCCAACGACGCCACGTAATATAGTCACTAGCACTCATAGCCGGGCTCTTGTCAACAATCTTCTCGAAGGTCATCGTTCCGCTGTACGTCAACTGTGTCTTGCCCTCCTGGCCACGCTTCGTAGTGATGAGCACAACACCATTAGCACCGCGGCTACCATAGATAGCTGTTGAAGAGGCATCCTTCAAAATATCGATAGCCTCAATGTCGCGGGGGTTCAGGCTCTCAATACCACCTGCCTGCAAGGGCACACCGTCTACCACATATAATGGAGCAGAAGAGGCATTGAGTGAACGGGTACCACGAATCAGAATGCTACCAATTTCACCAGGACGCTCGTTAGACGTAATGTCCACACCGGCAGCCTTACCCTGTAAAGCCTCAAAGGCATTGGAAACAGGCTTTGCATTCAGTTCCTTCTCACCGACACGGGTTAAAGCACCAGTGACATCACTTTTGCGCTGAACACCATAACCGACGACCACCACTTCATCAATGCCCATAGCATCTTCCTGCATGACTACATTAACGGTTGACTTACCTGCTACAGAGACCTTCTGGTCCTTGTAGCCAACATAGGAGAAACGTAGGACACCATTGTTGCCAACCTTCTGAATGCTGAACTTACCGTCGAGGTCAGTTACTCCTCCATTGGAGGTTCCATCAACGACAACGCTCACGCCAATCATGGGTTCGCCCGTTGCATCCTTCACTGTGCCCGTTACTGTCTTCTGTGCATAGACAAAGAAACAGAACAAGGACATCATGAAAGCCGTAAAGGCTCGCTTTGCTTGTAGATTCATAAATGTCAGTTTTTAAAGTAAAAATTATAATGGTTAGTAATATTTCCCGCAAAATTAATAATACTTCACAAAGGAACAAACGTAATAATCAAAAATCCTATTAACAAATCAAAAATTGTAGCACAATCCTCATGATTGTGCTACATATTTTAGCAAAAGACGAAATAGATGCTACTATTCCTTAATTTTCTCCAACAAATCAATCTCAACGATACGGAGTTCCACATCGCCCTTTTCCGACTTCAATCGATCTAATTCATTAGCAACACCACCAGCCAGTTCCTTCACCTGCCCAAACTTGGTGCTGTTCCGAGCAGGAGCCAGCATCCGAATAGTGATATCCTTAGCCGGCACAGGGTTTTCTATTTTTAGGTGAACATATCCGAGACTGGCGGGAGTAATGCCTTCCCACACTTTCCTTTTCCCTTCATATACCTCTATAGGATAACACTTTTGCCGCCATCCAGTCATTTTCATAGCTATCTCGCTGATAACAGCCTTACGCTCCAGATGGTATGTAATCCAAGCATTCTTCTTTTTGCCGTCGTTTTTCCACTCGGTCAGTTCGTTGTCATCGAAACTGTTCTTCATGTCAGCAACATTGGAACCTGCAACGGCACTCGCAATATCGACGCTTACAAGACAATCACTATAGGAGGGGGTTGCAGGCGTCTCACCTCTATCCAGACAAGGCATCAGCGTGAGTTGAGGAAGCTGGGCGAACGACGAACGCTGCTGCTGACTTTCTGAAGCCTTTACTGGTTGTGTTGTCAACGTTATATAGGCTGGACGTACCTCATCTGCGCAGGCAGAGATGTTGATGTCGCCAGCATTTGTGGTCGACCTGACAAGCACACGGTTGATGCCACACTCCACTGGCAGGTCGTAACTGCCTACATAGTTGTCGGAGCGTCCGGAGGCAATACCTCCAATCCACTTCACTTCTCCGTTTACCTCAAAATGGATCTTGCGGTCATCAAGGGGGCAACGGCGCCCCTGCTTATCGAGCACCTCCACCTCAACGAGTGCCATATCGGCACCATCGGCCTTGAACCCTTCAGGATTCTCTATAGCGGACAACTTCAGCTGGTAGGGTTCACCAGCTGTTTCTATCTTATAGCTGGAGCCGTCGCTACCCTTAGCTTCAATAACACCTGGTTCATAGGTTACATCCTTGAACGTAAAGAGCCAATTGAAGGAACGCTCACCCTTACCCACCGACTTTCCATTGACAAAGAGTTCCACTTCATCGGCAGTAGAAACAACGTAGACGGGTTTGATTATTGTCTTCCCGGCTCCACTTCCTTGAGTCGGAGGAAGGTTACCATAATTCCAATGCCCCACAATGTAGGTGCGGTTGTGCTCGGGTTCCACCCATCCATCCCACATTACCTGATGAACGTAGAAGGCATCTTTAGGAATACGCATAGCATCGACCACACCGCTGGTGCGATAGTTTGATTCACCGCGGTGATGGGTGTTAGTGTCGCTAAACACAATTTTCACGCCCCCGCTGCTCACACGTTTTCCCATTCCTGGACGCTCCAGCCAATATTCATGCCAGCGTTCCACCATCTGGGTGGCAAAAACGTCCATATTGTGATTATAGTCATTAGCGGGATTCCCCCGATAAAGCGGGCCATCACCCTCTTTGTGGTAGGGATAGCTTTGTTCGTCCCAATATTTTCGCAAGCCCTCATCACGACAATATTCCATAGCCCATAGAGGCTTGGCTGCCGACTTATTAATATACAGCATTTCGCCACCATATTCGGCCTCCGGACGGTCGAGCATCTCACGAGAGCCGATAGCGCGTCCGCCATTGGGGTCATATTGGTCGCGTATCTGTTTCATTTCCTCCATATGTTCCTTCGAAATACGATAGTTACCGCATTCGTAGAAGATGATACTAGGGTTGTTGCGGTTATAGATAATGGCGTCACGTATCACTTGCGTGCGCTGTTGCCAGCGGGCACCCTCCACATCCTTCTCTGCATCGCCTGCGGGCATTGCCTGAATAAGCCCCACACGGTCGCACGATTCAACGTCTTGTTTCCAGGGGCAAACATGCATCCAGCGGACGAGGTTGCCGCCCGATTTGACCATCAATCCATTGGAGTAGTCACTGAGCCAAGCAGGGACAGAGATACCTACACCTGGCCATTCGTTCGATGTGCGCTGGGCGTAGCCGTGAACCATCAGCACGCGATCGTTGAGGTAGAACTTGCCTTCATGGAAGGCTGTTTTGCGGAAACCAGTGCGGGTTGCGACAGAGTCACAACATACCGGTAACGAGGAGGCAGTAGGGCATGAGAGAGTAGTAACCACAGTGTAAAGATATCCATAGCCCCACGACCAGAAATGGAGGCCTTCGACAACCTGCTGGGCTGTTGCGACGGTGACAGAGCCGGGAGCGAGAGTGATGTTCTGCCCTTTGAAGCGGGCAATCTCTCGGCCTTCAATGTCGCTTATCGCTACTTGCAAGGCGAAAGTGCGGGCTTTACTGTCTTCGTTTTTAACCTGACTCTCTACGTGAATCACGGCCTTGCGAGCGGCAATATCAAAGTCGGTAGCATAGACATAGGTACCCGTAGTACCAAGATTGCTGTAGAGTGGCAATGTCTGATAGAGTTTGTCTGTCACATGCAGGTAGACGTTCTTGGGTATACCCCCGTAGTTGGCATTGAAGTTTTTATCATTCCACTGGTAACGACTGTTGAGCACTCGGTCGCGATAGGTCCAGCTATTGTCGCAACGTACGGCGATAACGTTCGTGCTCAGCAAACTCCCGTCGGCCGACAGTTCCCCTTTATTTAAATAAGGTGTAAGGTCGAAACCAAAAGCCATCACACCGTTGTCGGAGAATCCCACCTTCTGACCGTTCAGCCAAACGTCTACTCCTTGACGGGCTCCCTCGAACTCAATAAACACCTTACCCTCGAGCTGCTGTGGGGTTAGGGTAAAAGTCTTGCGATACCAGCATACAGTGTCGGTAAGGTCGACGATATCCTTCCGGAAAGCCTCGTTTCCGTTGAAGGCATAAGGCAGTGTGACGCGCTGCCAGGAGGAATCATCATAGCCGACAGTCTCTGCCTTCTCCACATCTCCAACTGTCAATCGCCAGTCGGCATTGAAGTTGAGCTTCTGGCGTTCTACGGCCATCACCGCCGTAACGGCCGTCAGTAAGAACGCCATCGATAATAGTTTTCTTTTCATCTGTTATAGTAGTAGTTTGTTTTTCGGCTTTGGGGTTCTTTACGTCATTCTATCTTGACGTTTTTGGTTGTGCAATTGTCTATCAGCAACGCATCGAAGGCCTTCTTCTCGTCCCTCACGTTGATATTCTCGAAGATAAAGTCGGTAAGCTTGTACTTGTCGCTCTTGCCTACGTCGAAGAAGTTTTTTGTGGTCATCTGGATGTTGCGTATGGTGATGTTATTACATTGTGACAGTGGCATGTCCTCACGATCTTCGGGTTTGAAGAACTGCGTCCAAGGGCGTACGACGAGGAAGGAGCCACACTGGCCTGTTATATCCTCAACGGTAACATACTCATAGTGCTGTGGGGTATCGGGGCGCATTTTCAGCCAAAGTACGCGAGTGGCCGACTTGACGTGAATGCGGCGCAGGATAACATTGCGGTCATGAAGACTCTCGGAACCCAATGTCAAGCAGCCGTGCACTTTGCCGTAAGTGCAGTCCTCGATAATAATGTTCGAGCAGGGACCGTTGTTATCGTCCTTGTCAGCCCATGTGCCCTTGCCGCCTTTCAGTACTACAGCATCATCGTTGACGTGCATATAGCATCCGTGAACGAGTACGTTTTTGCAAACATCGAGGTCAATAGCATCGCTCGACGGAGCACCCCGCTTGGGATCAACGGGCGTAATATTCTCCGTTGGCGCATAGATAAAACATCCCAGGTAGCGCACGTTCTCGCAACGATATAGGTGGTTAGTCCAAAAGGGCGAATTAATAATCTTCACATCCTGTACGGTAACGTTCTTACTATTAGAAATGTACACGTTACGCGGACGCATAGCTTCCAAATTGGTGCAGTTCTTATTGTACTTCCGGCGAATCCAAAATTCCTCCCAATAAGGTTGACCGTTGCCATTGATGGTTCCTGGGCCGGTAATGGTAAATCCGTCCACACCATCGGCATTGACCAAAGCGGCAAAGTAGTCAAGCGTCTGTCCCTCCATACGTGTCTTCACTATTGGGAAGTGCTTGATGCGCGTAGACCCCTGCAGTTCACCACCTTCTTCAATCTTCAGGTGGGTCTTGGGCTTGAAGAATAGGGAACCGCTGATAAAAGTGCCGCGAGGAATGACAATAACTCCCCCACCCTCTTGGGCACAGCGGTCGATGACGGCCTGCAACTTGGCGGTTTGCACTTCAGTAGAGTAACCATCAACACCGTAGTCGGTCACCACATAATGCTTGAGTCCCGAAAGATTGACCCGCGTGGTATCGCTGAACCATTCGGGAATTGGGGTACCATCGGGCCACACTTCCTGCTTCGTGACTTTCTTTTTACCCGTTACCGTGATGCACGCCAAAGCCAGCATCAACGAAAGAATTGCTCTGAATTTCATTGACTTTTGAGTTTTAGTGATAGTTTTCTGCTGCAAAATTAGCAAAAAGATTTGATATTTTGTTGATTATATCGAAAAAAGTCGTATCTTTGTGCGCATAATTGAATCATATCGGTATGAAAAGCTTCTTAAAGTACACCTTGGCTACCCTTTGTGGGCTCATTATTTTCTGTTTCATCGGAATCATCATTTTCATGGTGGCCATTTCCAACATGGCCTCTTCCGGCAGTTCAACAGCAACGGTAAAAGAGAACTCCGTGTTTGTCCTTCAAATGAACGGAACCGTTCAGGAACGCGTTGAAGGGGGAACTCCGCTCGATATCCTGCTCAACAGCAACGATATGGGGGTGATGGGACTAGACGACATTATCTCCTGCATCAAGAAGGCTAAGGAGCATAATGACATTAAGGGTATTTACTTGGAAGGCGGACTGGCCTCGTTCGACTCTCCTGCTACAGCGCAGCAGATTCGCGACGCGCTAAAGGACTTCAAAAAGAGTGGAAAGTGGATAATCGCCTATGCCGACACCTACTCCCAGCAGGCTTACTACGTGGCTTCAGTGGCCGATACGCTGATGCTGAGTACTACTGGCATGATTGAGCTGAAGGGCATCGGTGGCAAACGCGAGTTCATGACCGGACTCTATGAAAAGCTGGGCGTACGCTATCAGGCCGTTCGCGTGGGCAAGTATAAAAGCTATGTCGAGAGCGTCACCCGCAAGGACATGAGTCCCGAAAACCGCGAGCAGACGGAGGCTTACCAGCAGGGCATCTGGAACCACATGCTGAAGGATATGGCCGAGAGCCGCAGCCGTTTGACAGCAGAGCAGCTTGACCAGATGGTAAGCGACAGCATCCTCACTTTCGCTGCGCCTGCCGACTACCTGAAGAGCGGACTCATTGATATTCTCTGTTATCCTGAGGGTGTGAAGACCACCATCAAGGGACTGTTAGGCATTGACAGCGACGACGACATCAACCAGCTACTGCTGAGCGACATGATAGGGCTTCCCGACGAGAAGGAGGAGAAGGGCGACGAGGTGGCTGTCTACTATGCCTACGGCGAAATCATCGACCAGTCGACGAGCCTCTTTGCTACTGAGCACTGCATCATTGGCAAGAAAACGGTGGACGACCTGAACGAGTTGGCCAAAAACGACGATGTAAAAGCTGTGGTACTGCGCGTAAACTCTCCCGGCGGCAGCGCCGTAGCCTCCGAACAGATAGCTCACGCCATTACTCGTCTGAAGGCCAGAAAGCCTGTCGTTGTCTCGATGGGCGGCTTAGCTGCCTCTGGCGGCTACATGATCAGTGCCTACGGCGACTACATCCTTGCCGAACCGACTACCATCACGGGTAGCATCGGTATCTTCGGCCTGATTCCAAACCTCAGCGAGCTGGCTACCGACAAACTTGGTATTACCTTCGACGGCACTAAGACCAACCGTTATACTGACTTTGAGGAGAACTTGGTATTCAGCAAGGAGAATGCCGATGAGATACGCTTCATGCAGAGTTATGTAGATCGCGGCTACGAATCATTCCTCAACATTGTGGCTGAGGGGCGCAAGATGACCCGCGACCAAGTGCATGAAATTGCCCAGGGACGCGTGTGGCTGGCTACCAATGCACAGCCCATCAAACTAGTAGACAAGCTCGGTTCCCTGAACGATGCCGTGAAGAAGGCAGCCGAACTGGCCAAGCTATCGGAGTATCACTCGAAGAACTATCCTGCCCCCAAGGACTGGATGGAACAGTTGCTCGATATGACCGAGAAGCGCGGCACTTATCTCGACGGTGAACTGCGCGAGGTGCTTGGCGACCTTTACCAGCCTGTTCTCAACGCACGGCGCGACATGCAGCGCAACCGACTGCAGGCACGCTTGCCCATGATGCTCAACTTCTAGTAACAAGATGGAAGGCGACTTCATCAAAATCAACAAGTGGCTGATGCCGCTGAGCTGGCTTTACGGCTTGGGGGGGAAGTTCAGGAATTTCCTCTTTGACGTGGGGTTCCTGAAGAGTCATTCCTATAAGACTCCCATCATCTCCGTTGGCAATATCACAGTAGGCGGAACGGGCAAGACTCCACACGTAGAGTATCTGGTCAGACTGCTTAAGGACAAGATACGAGTGGCCGTACTCAGTCGGGGATACAAGCGCAAGAGCCAGGGGTTCATCATTGCCGGAAAGGACACGCCAATGCGCGAGATTGGGGACGAGCCCTACCAGATGAAGCAGAAGTTCCCTGACATTACCGTCGCCGTAGACAATAAGCGGACAAGAGGCATTGAGCTGTTGACCAGCGAGAAGAGCGAGGGAAAGAGCATCGACGTCGTCCTGCTCGACGATGCCTTCCAACACCGTCATGTAAAGCCGGGCATCAATATTCTGCTCGTCGACTACCACCGGCTCGTCATTTACGATACGCTGCTGCCTGCTGGCCGTCTGCGTGAACCGCTCAGCGGCAAGAACCGCGCCGACATCGTCATCATCACCAAATGCCCTAAGGAGCTGAAGCCCGTGAACTTCCGCGTTATCACCAAGGCCATGAACCTCTATCCCTACCAGCACCTATACTTTACCATGCTGGAATACGACCCTCTGCGCCCCTTATTCCCCGAAGCCAGAAAGGGAAACACCGACGACATGTCAGGTCAGCACATACTGCTGCTGACGGGCATTGCCTCTCCCCGGCAGATGGTTGAAGACCTGAAGCCACAGGTGAAGAGCATCACCCCGATGACCTTTGCCGACCACCATAGCTTCAAGCGCAAGGACATTGAGCGGCTGAACGAGACGTTCGAGGCAATGCCTTCGCCCAAGCGGATTATCACCACTGAAAAGGATGCCGCCCGTCTGACATGTATAGAAGGACTGAGCGACGAGGTAAAGAAGAACCTCTTTGTGCTGCCCGTGCGCATCAGCTTCATGCTCGACCAGGAGGATGCCTTCAACCAGTACATTATCGGCTACGTACGTAAGAATTCCAGGAAAAATATCCTGATGAAGGGAAAGAGCGACCACAAGCCCACAAGCATCCCCAAAAATGATGGCAAGCCGAAGACCATCAGTTTCAAGTAACCATTCCTAGTAATCACACGTGAATCATCAAAAAACCGACCATCATCAATGGAAATAGCAAACATCGGAGAGTTCGGGCTCATTGACCGACTGACCAAAGAGATAAAGCCAAAGAACGTATCGACGAAGTACGGTGTAGGCGACGACTGCGCCGTGTTATCCTTCCCCGACAGCGAGGTGCTCATCACCACCGACCTGCTGATGGAGGGCGTACACTTCGACCTTACCTATACCGACCTGCAGCACCTGGGCTACAAGGCAGCAATGGTGAACATCAGCGACGTATTCGCCATGAACGGAACCCCGCGACAGATTACCGTTTCACTGGCCATCAGCAAGCGCTTCAGCGTTGAAGACATCGAGCTGCTCTACAGCGGCATACGTCTGGCCTGTGAAAAATGGAGCGTCGACATTGTGGGCGGTGACACCACAGCCTCCTACACCGGACTGGCTATCAGCATCACCTGCATAGGCGATGCCAAGAAAGACGATATCGTCTATCGCAACGGTGCCCGCGACACCGACCTCATCTGCGTCAGCGGCGACCTTGGTGCCGCCTATATGGGACTCCAGCTGCTGGAGCGCGAGAAGAGCATCTACTACAGTCAGGTAGACGACCTACAGAAGAAACTCGCAGAGGCCCAGAAAGCAGGCGAGATTGCCCAGATATCCAACCTCAAATCCAAGATTTCCAACCTCTCAATGCCTGACTTCAGCGGGAAGGAATATCTTTTGCAGCGACAATTGCAAGCCGAAGCCCGCGGCGACATCATCCAGAAGCTGCGAGAGGCAGGCATCCGTCCTACTGCCATGATGGACGTCAGCGATGGTCTATCCAGCGAGCTGCGCCACATCTGCAAGCAGTCGGGCGTAGGCTGTCGCATTTTCGAGAAGGAGCTGCCGATTGACTATCAGACGGCAGTGATGGCTGAGGAGATGGAGATGAACGTCACCACCTGTGCGCTGAACGGCGGCGAGGACTACGAACTGGTGTTCACCGTCCCCATCGGCGACCATGAGAAGATAGCGCAGATAGAGGACGTGCACCTGATAGGGCACATTACCGATGAGAAATTCGGCCACGTGCTTGTCAGCCGCGACGGTCAGGAGTTTGAGTTGAAGGCCCAAGGTTGGAACTTTGACAATTAAAACTACACGAAAGTATTTCTGTGAATAATTGAGATATGAGGCCTAAAGTAGCGATTCTCGACCCTAACACGCTGTCTGCAGTAGGACTGAAGCAGCTGCTGCAGAACGTTATGCCGATCATGACGATTGACACCTTTGGCTCGTTTTCCGAACTAGAGGCCAATAGTCCCGATGAATACTACCACTACTTCGTAGCGATGAACATGGTGTTGGAGAACCGCCCGTTTTTTTCCAGTCGTCGGCAGAAGACCATCGTGCTGACCTTGGGGCTGGATGCCACATCGCAGCTGAGCGAGTTTCACAGCTTATGCATCAACGTACCAGAAAACGAACTGGTACGCTCGCTGCTCATGCTCGAACAGCATGCCCACCACGGAGGCCGCAACCTGCCGACCATGCCTCAGGCGCTACAGCGCAAGATACTCTCTGACCGCGAGATTGAGGTAATGTCGCTCATAGCGCAGGGATTGATCAACAAGGAAATTGCCGACCGTCTCAACATAGGTCTTGCCACCGTCATCACCCATCGCAAGAACATCATGGACAAACTGGGGTTGAAATCGGTTTCGGCCCTGACCATCTATGCCGTAATGCACGGCTACGTAGACATCAACAAAATATAATCGCCCCTTCCTAAAATGGCGGCATACCTATTCGAATTGGCAGGAAAACTGTTAATTCATCTTAATTGTTTGCATTTAGACAGTACTTTGTATTGCAAGGTACTAAAGTTTTACCTATCTTTGCAGTCGTAAACCATTCAACCTATTAAACATGAACATTGAGAATGCAAAGTCACAGATGCGAAAGGGAATGCTGGAGTATTGCGTACTGCTGCTCTTGAAGCACCGCCCATCGTATGCCAGTGACATTATCCAGCAACTGAAGCAGGCAGAGCTGCTCGTGGTGGAGGGAACGCTCTACCCATTGCTTACCCGCTTGAAGAATGACGGTCTGCTCTGCTATGAGTGGCAGGAGTCGACACAGGGGCCTCCTCGCAAGTACTATGCCCTCAGTCCTGAGGGTGAACAATTCCTCGAAGGGCTCGACGGCGCATGGAACGAACTCTCTAACACCATTAACTATCTCAAAACCATCACCCCAATGCTTTTGGAGGTTAAGAGCTAATAAACAATTCTCAAATCTCAAACCTCAATTCTCAAATCAGAATTATGAAGAAGAATATCACCATCAACCTCTGCGGCCGCCTCTTCCAGATTGACGAGGATGCTTATGAAATGCTGCAGCAATATATCGAGTCGCTGCGTTCGTCGTTCGGACGCGAGGAGGGCGGCGAGGAAATCGCCGATGACATCGAGGCCCGCATCGCCGAGCTGTTCGACGAACTGCGCCAGCAGGGTATCGAAGCTATTACCATCGAGCATGTGAAGAATATCATCACCCGCATCGGCCGCCCCGAGGAACTGGCGGGTGAGAACGAAAACGACAACCATAATGAAAACGGTAACGAGAACAGCGGTCACAAGTACGACTCCTTCCGCTCGGCCGCTCAGGATATATGTGATAATGTACGCGCACGTACGGCAGGCAAAAAACTCTACCGCAACCCCAAGGACAAGATGCTGACGGGTCTCTGCTCGGGCCTTGCCGTCTACACCAATACCGACCCCGTCCTCTGGCGTTTGCTGTTTGTGCTGGCTGTATTGGTATACGGCGTGGGCATCATCACCTACATCGTGCTGGCCATCATTGTGCCTGAAGCCCGTACCCCTGAGCAGCTGTTGCAGATGGACGGCAAGGAAGTGACACCCCAGAACCTAGCTGACGTCGTTGTCGACAAGGAAGGGCAGACCATGCACCGTCCAAGTCTGATACGTAGTTTCTTCACCGTCATCCTAAAGCTGCTGGCCGGACTTCTCATGGTTCTCTTCGTCATCGCCGGACTGGCACTGCTAGTTTGCTTCCTGCTCGTTGCAGGCACCCTCATCGTCATCTTCACCGTACCCGATGCGTCGCATCGCAGCTTACCCTTCGACCTCGGCTACTTAAACCTGCCTGAACTTTATGCCGCCCATCCCTGGCTGGTTATCATCTTCATTGCCAGCCTGTTGTTGGCGTTCCTCACACCACTCTACGCCATCGTCCACGGCCTACTCGCCAAAACAGGCAAGCTGAAGCCTATGGGCATCTGGCAGAACGTAGCGTGGATTGTCATCTGGCTCATTGCCATGTTCAGTAACATCCCCAGCCTAGTCGCCCTGCAGGACCTACGACATAAAGTGCGCAATAGTCAGGCAATAGTGTCGGACAGCCCTTGGTCGCACTACAGCATCAACGACGTGCCGATGACAGAGCAGGACTTCAACTACTTCTCGACAAACAACTGGGTGATGGTGAAGCACAGTAACACCGACGAATACTATGCTTCTTTCACCTCCGCATGGGAATACTTCACTGGCGACTCTATCACACGCTATCTTGAAGGTCATATCGGGAATTTGCCACAGCTCGTCTATCAAGCCGAGCACACCGAGTGGGTAGAGCCCGGTGTCTACTCGCTCAACTGCATTGTACGCGCCGACGGCCGAGGCACCTTCGTATATACTCTGGTTGACGGCGAGAAGAAGCTCAAGGAGATTCCCCCCTACGGCTGCACGGGCGGCGAGCTATGGATGGGAACCCACCTGCTACCGCCATCAAAGGTTCGCGGCAGCGTGGAGGAAAACCATCGGAAGATTGAAAAAATGATGGAAGGTGAACCGCTGTGGAAGCAAGAGGAATGGAAGAAGATAGTCAAAGCCAACCACGGCCGCGGCTTCGGGTGGTCCATCGTCCATATAGACGACATCATCGTCAGCGCCGACTCCATCCCCGTTGTCTACGGCGTCAGCACCGTGCCCGAGTTCACTGGCCAGCCCTGCCACGCCAAGCAGTTCTCTGCCACCGACTTTGTACTCACTCGTATTGGCGACCTACAAAAGAAATAAGCGACAACATTGTAAAGCTACTATTAAAAGTGGTCATTTTGGTCATGGTCATTTGGTCAAAATCAATTTCGGAACACGGACTTTCTCTCATTATAATATAAATATATATTTATTATTATAATGTATGATTTTGACAATGTGTTTTCGATTTTGACAAATGACCAAATGACCAAATGACCGCCAAAGTTGATTGTAAGATACAAGATGCTGGCTTCAAGATTTGTTGCAAGAAAAAAATAATAATTTTTTGCGAAGTATTCGTAAACCGCAATGAAAGATTCGTACCTTTGCATCGTCGAAAGAAAGACGGAAAAAGAATGCTAAAGGCAGGCAGGAATTGTTTTCAGGTGCACCAGAATTTTCGCCCTGCCCAGCGCGCAAAAAATGAAAAAAGTTGGTTTTCGACTTAATAATTTAATGCTTTCTGCGTATTATATATGTATGACACGCTCAGAATTCGAACATATAGCCCCGCAACTGCGCGAGAAAGTGCTGAAAGTCGGCCTCGACTTCTGGCATTCCAAGGAGGATGCCGAGGACACGGCTCAGGAGACGATGGTGCAACTATGGCGCTACTGCGAGCACATCGACGCGGAGCGTAACGTGGAGGCACTGGCGGTGAAGATGGCGAGGAACCACTGCGTGAGCATGTATCGGAGGAAGCACACAAGCGCAGACATTGACCCTCAGCAACTGCATCAGCTAGAGGCTGACGACTCGCCGCTGGCGCTGTTGGAGGCCGAGGACATGCAACGGATACTAACTGAGGCTGTGGCACAGCTGAAACCCCGTGAACGACAGCTATTCGAAATGCGCCATACGGACGATCTGTCGACAGAAGAGATAGCCGAGCAGACGGGAATCCCCAAAGCCTCAGTTGCCGCAATGGTATCAGCAGCGCGACGGAAAGTAATCATCACCCTGCGCATCATCCTCTCGACTGCCGCTGTCTATTTGGTTGACCTATACCTGTGGCTGCAACAGAAACCGACAACGATGCCCCAGGCGATGGCCAAGGAACAGCCAACAGTAAGCGAGGCCGACAACACCCAATGTACGGAGGGTACGCTCTGGGAGCAGGCTCAGTGCTACCTTGAGCATAAGCGAGAACAACCGAAAACATATAGTATCATTAAAAAAGTGCTTTATGAAAAACAACAGTAGATTATTCGTAGCGCTGATGCTGACATTGCTGGCCGCATCATGCAAGAACAAGGACGACCATATGCTGACCGTCATCAACGAGGACGGCACGTGCAGCCGTGAGTATACCTTCAAGACCACGCAGCAGTGGCTGGCGGTTTCGCCTGAGGAGGACTATGACAGCATCATCGACAAGAGCTGGGAGCGCACGTGGTCTGTACAGGGGGCCGACTCAGTACGCTATCCCGTTCCTTTGACGGAGGCCCAGCTCGACAGCATGCAGGAAATTGACCTCAACAGGCCGTTGGGTAACATGTTGTTGGTACACGCCAAGAAGACGTATCAAAGCGTTGAGGAGATGAGTGCCGAGCTATACAGGTCGGACCACCATCACCTAAAGAAGGCCGAGGGTATCAAGGCCAGCAGCTCACTGGAGAAACGCTTCAAGTGGTTCTATACCGACTACACGTTCAGCGAGACTTTCACCTACGAAGGCGAGCCCGTATTCCCTATTCCCCTCAGCGATTTCCTCAGTGCCGACACCGCCTCCTACTGGTTCACTGGCCAGCCCGACCTGACACGTAACCTGAGTGGCGCTGAACAGAAACAGATGCTCGACAAAATAGAGACGAAGATAGATCAATGGAGTAATGCCAACTGGTTTTATGAGGCCTGCAACATCATCATTGCCAACTACGACAGCATCCAAAATCCGCCCGTCGGCAAGGAACGCTTCATCAGCCTGCGCGACTCGCTAGTCATGCAGCCCTGTGTGTTAAACGGCAATGAAGAAGGCATGACAAAGGGCATCACGACACAAATGGAGACCATCTTCCATACGGATGCTTACACAAAGTTCTTCCAGACGTATAAAGGCGGCCCCGCCCAGTATGACCAGCTGCTCTCCTTCGGTAGTCCCTACGACCTCGTGATGCCGGGCACGGTGACCGATGCCGGTATAGGTGAGTATGACGGTGAGGTGATTCACTATCAGTTAGGAGGTGAACGGATGATTCCCGGCCCTTACACCATCAGCGCTACCTCGCGAGTGACCAACCTCTGGGCCTTCTTTGTAACGGGTCTTGTTGTCGTCCTCGCCCTCGGCAGCTTTTTCTATCGCAGGAAGTAACGCACGGTTAAAAAGCATTAAATATGAGCCTCTGCCTATTAACTATGGTGGAGGCTTTTACGTCTATAGTATAACTTTGCACATACAAGAATACACTTTGAGATGATGAGGAAAATACTTTCTATCATGCTTTGTACGTTCGCCGCATCACTGGTACAAGGGTGTGACGATGGGAAAATGACGGCTGCCGTTGAACAGGTTGTCATCACGACCAGTGAGGAACTTAATGCCCAGAAAAAGGTGACGGCCCACATGAAGACGAAGGACTACGACGGGCCCATCGGAATCAAGCTGCGTGGCAATAGTTCACTGGGGTTCAACCAGAAGAGATACACCATCGAACTACGCGACGACCAAGGCAAGGAGTTGGACGCCGAACTATTTGGCATGCCAGCCCACAGCGACTGGGTGTTGCTGGCTCCCTATAACGATGTATCGGCTGTGCGCGACCCTTTGGCCTTCCAGCTTTGGCGCGACATGGGCCACTGGGCACCACGAACCAGGATGGTGGAGGTGACGATTGACAGCGACTATCGCGGCATCTACATCCTCTGTGAAGCCATCAAGCGTGGCAAGGAACGTGTGAACATTGACAAGATGAAGAAGAGCAACACTGCCGGACGGGATGTGACAGGCGGCTACCTGCTACGAATCGACACCTTCAACGATGACGACGCCACCTTTACCTCGAAGGTGCCAGGCATTGGCAAGGGTATCATGTCGAGTGAGGTCATCTGGTCGTGCATCTATCCGAAAAAGAAGAAACTGCAGCCAGAACAGTTTGCCTACATCCAGAACTATATCGACACGGTGGAGCAGGTGATACAGTCGGAAGGGTTCGCCGACCCTGTGAAGGGCTATGCCCGCTATATCGACGTGCCCTCGTTTGTCGACTATTTCATTCATACCGAGCTGAGCCTCAACGCCGACGGCTACAAGCGCAGTGCCTATTTCTACAAGGAGAAGCAGAACGCCGACGGCACGGGCGGCAAACTCGTGGCTGGCCCTGTGTGGGACTATAACCTGGCCTACGGCAACTGTAACTTCGCCAACGCCAACAACCTGGAGGCCTGGTGCTTCGAAGGAGCCAGCAACAACCCTACACCTGCCCTGTGGCAACGACTACTTCAGGACCCTGCCTTCCGCAAAGCGGTGAAGGTGCGCTACAAGGTCCTGCGTAAAGGTGTGCTCAGCCTCAAGTCGCTAAATGCCTATATCGACGGTCACGCCCGTTTGCTGGCTCCATACCTTGACCGGCACTTCGAGAAATACCCAGAGTTGCTGGTCACAGAGGAGGAGAAAAACAAACCTGCTCAACAGCCCTTTGGTACATTTCCACCGATGGGTGGTTTTCCGATGCCAGACTCTATTCCACAGTTCTCAGGAGGTTTCCCACCGATGAGTGGAGGTTTTCCACCGATGAGTGGAGGCTTTCCACCTATGGGTAGTGGATTCCCACCAATGGGTGGAGGTTTCGGCGGTTTTGGTGGTGGCGGCTTCAACATGGTCAGCATGTTTGCTGCCTATCGCGTCAGCTCTTATGACGAGGAGATCAAAGTGCTGAAACAGTGGCTGGCCGACCGCCTGGCCTTCCTCGACCGCAACATCGAGCGCTTCGACAACGACTGGCAGCCTCACATTCAGGAACCTAAGGAAATCAAAATGCAGATGCCTCCATTCGGCGGTGGTGGCGGCGGTTTTGGCGGTTTCCCCTTCCCCTTTCCGCCTGGCAGATAGATGCAAATACTCCAAAATTCATATCCCAGAATTGTTAAACAAAGCTAACAATACAAATAAATTCATGTGATAATTTGGTTTATATTATAAACTTGTTTAACTTTGCAGCGCAATCCGGATGAATTGTACCTCGTCCGACCTAACTGCAGGAGGAAGAACGCGGGTGCAAGAGAGAGTTAAACAACAGTATCTTTAAATCATCAAAACCAAAAACAACAATGGAAGAAAACATGAATTTGACTGCAGAACGCAGTCTGGAAATTATCACCAAGCAGATTGCACAGAGCCGCAAGGACGTGTCAAAGGACGTAGGGCAGTCGCTCTTCATTGCAGGAGTCTGCACGATGGGTATGGCCATACTAATTGGCCTCTGCACTTTCATTACCGGCAATTCGGCCTTCTATCTGCTTTACTTCACGCTGCCGTTCATCATTATAGGCATTACCCACTATCTGAAGCGCGGACAGGCTCCTGCCCCAGCGAGCATCATCGGCACGATGGTCAGCAAGACATGGATTACCTTCGCCATCTTCGCGCTGTCGTTCTTCATTTTTGCTAACCTCTATGATTTGCTTATGGCGCGCACGGAGTCGATTGAGGTCTATTCCCGACTTGTCATCAAGCCCTTCCGCACCATCCTTCTGCTGATGGGTATGTGCATCACGATAACGGGCTATATACTCAAGAGCCGTTGGCTGGTGTGGTGTGGCATCATTGGCGGTCTCGGCGGTTTTATCTGGGAGTCGTTCTACGTGACAGATACTATACTGGGCCGTTTTTCCAGCCCGGCCAGCTACAACCACATGACACATATCGTACCAGGCATTATGATTGCCTTATTTGCCTTCGTCGGCCTGACGCTCCCAGGCATGATGCTTAAGAAACAGCAATAGCCTATGCCGTTCCAACCATTAGACCCACTGCTGCACGCCGAGTTGCGACTGGCTGTCATGTCGCTGCTCATTAGTGCCGACGAGGCCGAGTTCCCCTACATCAAGGAGCAGACGGGAGCTACGGCGGGCAACTTGAGCGTGCAGGTAGACAAACTGTCGGCGGCGGGCTATATCGAGGTAGAAAAGACATTCAAGGGCAAACGCCCTTGCACCATCTGCCGCATCACCGACACAGGCCGACAGGCTTTTGAAGCCTATGTCAAGGCGCTGAGAAGCTATCTGAAAGTAGGCAAATAGCGATTATGTGCAAAGAGAAACAATGAAAACGTATTTTACACCCTTTAAGGAGAGCACGGGGCGCATTTCTGCGCCCCGTTCCTTTATCTGTAAACGAACAAAAAATCTTAAAAAAGAGTAATAATAGGGAAAACCTCTGCATCTTTAGGGGTTTCCTAACTTAAGTAATGAAATAAATTCTCATCTTTGCAGTTGTAAACTTAAAACAGAACAGCGTATGAAAGAAAATCGTTTAATTGCAGCAGCAATCATTGCAGTGGGAATTATTTGTTTAGGCTGGTTCATGAAGGCAGGTATCGACAACTTTGCCAACAAAGACCGCCAAGTGACGGTGAAGGGATTGGCCGAACGAGAGGTGCCTGCCGATAAGGTGACCTGGAGCATCGGCACGAAGGTGACTGGCAATGACCTTCCCGTGCTCTATGAAAGCATCAACATCCAAACGGATAAAATCAAGAGGTTCCTGAAACAGAACGGTCTCGAAGAGAAGGAAATCACCATCAACCCTCCCTCCATCAGCGACCTTGAGGCCCGCGAGTGGGGCGAGAACAACAAGAACTTTCGTTACATCATCTCGACCACCATCACCGTTGCTACCAATAAGGTGGAACAGGTGAATAAAGCGATCTTCCAACAGGCCGAGCTCCTGAAGCAGGGCGTGGCTATCGAGAACAGCAACGCCCAGTACGAGTATGCCTCGTTCCAGCAGATGAAGCCCGAGATGATGGCCGAGGCCATCAAAAACGCCCAGAAGACTGCCGAGCAGTTTGCCGAGGCCAGCAACGCCCGCCTGGGCAACATTCAGACGGCCGGCCAGGGACAGTTCGAGATTGACAACCGCGATGAGAACACTCCTTATATCAAGAAACTGCGCGTGGTGACCACTATCACTTATTCGATTGAAGATTAAAGATTGAAAATTGAAAATTAAAGATTGAAAATTGAAAATTCTTTGCAAGCAAAGCGAGCAAAGCTCGAGCGGAAACTATATGAAATCAACCATTATTACCATTCTGCTTACCCTCGTCGCAATCGTTGGGCAGGCACAGTCACAGGTCGTATGGGAGAAGCCTACGGCCTTTATGGGAGCGTATAACTCCGAGTTTAAAATCACCAAGGTGGAGCTGAAGCAGACGGAAACGGTGCTGCACGTCCTGGCCAACTACCGTCCAGGCAGCTGGATCCGCTTTGCCAAGGAGTCGTTCGTGCAGACACCTGACGGCAAGAAATATGCCATCACAGGCGGTGCAAGGACCAACGAGACGGAGGCCGACCTGACACCCGACTCTCTCTTCTGGATGCCTCAGAGTGGAACGGCCAATCTGGCGCTGCATTTCAAGCCCGTACCACAAGACACTAAGGAGATGGACTTCCTTGAGAGTTATAAAGACGGCGATTTCAAGTTCTGGAACATCAGCGACAGCAAGACGAAGAAGAAGCTGGAGATGCCTGCCGACTGGAAGAACGTGCAGTACGCCAAGGACGAGACGCTGCCCGCCGCTAAAATCAATAAAGGTGTGGCCACCATCAAGGTGAAGATGCTGGGCTACAAGAAGGGCATGGGTTTGGAGTTCTTTGTGGGCACCTTTGTTCCTTTAGCCTCAAAAGAACGTTTCGACAAGACCTTCCGCTTTGCCGATGATGGCACGGTGAAGATAGAGGTTCCCCTACGGCTGACGCGCGAGGTGACTGTCGGCGTGCGTGGACTGGCTTTCGGCAACATCGTCATCGCCCCAGGTCAGGAAACGGAGATTCTCATGAAGATCTGTAGCGACAACAAGCCGTTCATAGCCTTCAAAGGCTATATGGCCAAGACCAACATGGACCTGGTGAATGCGAAGAAAGCCAACGAAGCCATCGATCTCGTCGGTAATGACGATAAGGTATTCCTGAAGGTCAAGGAGTGCAACACGAAGGAAGAGCGCCTGCAATGTCTGCAGGACATCTTCGACCAGCGCGTGGCCACTATCAGGAAATCGAAAAACACCACAGCAGCCCAGGACCTTCTGTGCATGATGGCAGAGTCGAACTACGTGAAATGGACGCGCCAGTTCGCATTCACGTATAGCTGTTATTATGTGGACGAAGACGGGAGGGCGGTCTGGTCTCAACGCGACCTCTTTGAGAATATGGAGAAGAACAAGGACCTGCTTCCGCTTTCAGAGGAGGAAGAGGCCTACTCGTGGAAGTACCTGAATGAGCCAACATCGCCCTGCAGCCAGGAGTTCTGGGATGCCCCACTGAGCATATTCGACAAAAAAGCCGCTGAGAAGAATGTCTATAACAACGAGCTTAGATGCATACAATCCGCCATGGACCCCGGGCAGGCGAACCTGATGGATCTGTATCTCGAGGTGATGAAACATGAGGACTGCAAGAACGTCCTCCTTGAGTATAAGGCCGAGCAGAAGCGCATTGCCGACGAGCTGGCCAGTCAGGAGAGCGTCTTCTATCAGAAGCTCGACGACGTAGCCCCAGAGAACATCCTGCAGACCATCCTCGACAAGTATAAGGGCAAGGTGGTGCTCATCGACATCTGGGCCACGTGGTGCGGCCCCTGCCGTGCAGGTCATCAGGCCATGAAGCCGTGGAAGCAGGAATTGAAGGGCAAGAACGTCCAGTTTGTCTATATCACCTCGCCCTCATCGCCGCTGAAGACCTGGCAGGAGATGATCAAGGACATCGATGGCCACCACTACTACCTGACGAAGGAACAGTACGACTACATCCTCAACAAGTACGAGTCGGAGGGCATTCCCACATACGCCATCTACGACAAAGACGGCAATCAGACCTTTAAAAAGATTGGCTTCTCCGGTCTTGACCCCTTTAAGGAGGCCATAGAGAAAACACTGAAATAAGAATTTACAGAATTCAAAACCATCATTATGCCACGCAAGACCAACGGAATAGTGTTTGAACTGCACCCAGGCCCGAAGCACGACGAGGAGGGCAGGCCGCTGCTATACGCCCGACCCGCCTCGGGACAGAAGAAGACGATGAAACAGCTCGACGACTTCTGCGCCGAATACCGCAACCTGCAGAAGGGCGAGATGGAGCGGCTGTTCAACCTCTTCCTCGACGTGGCCGGTGACTGGCTGGCCCAGGGCTACCGTGTGGAGACGCCCATCGGCTCGCTGGCCATGAAGCTGAAGCTGGTTGGCGAGCACAGCGACCCCGACAAGGTGACGGGGCGCGACATCATCTACAACGGCGTGGAGTTCACGCCCTCGAAGGAGCTCATCGCCCGAGCCGGCAGCAACCGCGAAGGCTACCGCAAGAAGAGCGGTGCGGTGGGCAACAGTCAGATGTACGACCCGAAGGCTATGGAAGAGGCGCTGCGCAAGAGTCTGACCATTGGCTACACGTCGGTGAGCAGCTTCATGCACTTCAGCGGTCTGAAACGCGACTCGGCCCAGAAGTTTCTCGACAGCCTGTGCCAAGGCGAAGACGCTCGCCTGCGGAGGAGACGGAATGGCAAGTCGTATATCTACTCTCCCCGAACGGCCAAAGCCCCCGAACAAAA